>Ga0208264_1000133_pt1 | contig 37381 bp, 32 predicted proteins | sample LakWasMet31_HOW6_2_FD_183873 | JGI IMG/M metagenome (GOLD analysis project Ga0208264, IMG submission 183873) | Freshwater sediment methanotrophic microbial communities from Lake Washington under simulated oxygen tension - Sediment Metagenome... | ecosystem: Environmental > Aquatic > Freshwater >... | reverse complement strand
TAAGTAAGCAAGCCATTATCCGGCATATCTTGACGGACAGTGATCCCCGTTCTTTAGGCATTGATGGTATCTCCGCGCAATTGCGTGATCTGTTGGCCAAGCACGACGAGCAAAGCCGCCGCTTGCAAGCCATTGAAGAACAGCAAAAGCGTGAACAGCAATCTGACGAGGAACGATTTAAACAATGGACGGCGGCCGAGCGGGAAGCCTACGAGACTAAGTTACAAGCCGTGTCCGGGGAAGTGGCATCGTTAAAGAACCAGCCATCGGGATTAAGTACCAAGTTTGGACCATCGGCGTCAGCCGCTACAGCAGCCAGTTTACCATTGAGTCTTGATGGTGCTGCGACCGATGCAACGTTCCCTCCACTTAACTCGGGTGGTCGTCGCCCATCCACATTGAGATCCACTAACGATGTGAATGACCTGAACAGTGTCTTTGATCAAGCGGCTTTAGCAGCGCCTGTGCCGTCTGCGAATACGGGCATTTCTGGCAGAGCAGGGCAAGCCGGACAAACACATTCAGCCTTGCAGATACGCGAGATCAAGGAAGATAAACCCTCACCTGGTCAAACTGTAAAATCCAGCTCCGAGCAGCCTCGTGCCGCTGCCAAACACAGCGAGGTCTTCATTCCGGCAGGCAGCATATTAACCGGTGTTTTACTTAATGGCCTGGATGCGCCCACCGGCAAAAAATCCAAGAAAGAGCCCATGCCGGTGCTGTTCCGTATTAAAAAAGAAGCCATCCTGCCCAACCGGTTCCACGCCGATGTGCGTGAATGCTTTCTACTGGCCTCCGGCTTTGGCGATTTGAGTGCTGAACGGGCTTACTTTCGCGGCGAGACCTTTTCCTGTGTCCGGCAAGACGGCGGTGTGATTGAGGTGCCGATGAATGCGTATGCCACAGGGGAAGACGGCAAGAATGGGGTTCGAGGCCGAGTGGTATCCAAACAAGGCGCATTACTAGCTCAATCCATGATGGCTGGATTTCTACGTGGGTTTTCTGATGCATTTGGGCGTAACCAGATTCCGATGCTCATGACCGGTGGCCTCGGCAGTTTGTCGGGGACTACACCGTTCCAAAGTGCGTTTTCCTCCCAGTCCATGGAAGGCGGTGCGCTGAAAGGTGCGGGTTATGCCATGGAACGCTTGTCACATTTTTATATGGACATGGCCGAAGAGATTTATCCGGTGATCGAAGTCGATGCCACCCGGCAGGTCAACTTCATTGTGCAAAAAGGTACCGCCTTGAAATTGAAAACACCGCTATGAACAACGATTTTGAAAGACTAGGAATTAATCCCGATTGCAGCTTACTGACCGACATTTTTTTTTCTAATTATTAAACGATATGGACCGACTTATGATCCGATTCAACCCAATTCGATTACTGACACTGCTTTGCGTGGCCTGTCTGTTCAACGTGGTTAAAGCCGATGATGCGCCACAGCTGTCTGCGGCTGATATTGCGGCAGGCCTTATGTCCATCAAGATCGATGGCATGCAGGATCTACCGATTACCGGTTTAAAAATGGTAAAAACCGATGACAAAACCGTATTTCTCTCATCCAATGGCCGGTTTGCATTTACGGGCGGCAAACTACTGGATGTGTGGACCCATCAGGAAATTAAAGAGTTATCCGATATAGATCAAATTGCCAACCGTATTGAACTATCCAAAATGAAACTCAACATCGATGACTTAGGCCCAGTAACTGTGGGGACTGGTAAGTCAATGGTACTGATCTTTATCGATCCACGTTGCCCATACTGCGGTAAAGTCATGAAAGATCTGCAAGCCTTGCAAGACCAGTACACCTTTAAATTGGTGATGGTGCCGATCCTCGGGCAGGCATCCCAAAACACGGTCGTGCAGCTGTCTTGTCAGCTATCGGGCAACGATAAACAAGCCCAAATGGCTGTCCGTGATCGGTTGCTGAAACAGGATTTTGCAGGACTGCCAACGGATAACCCAACGGCATGCAATAAAGAACCCCTGCAAAAAGCTGTGGTTACTGCCAAATTGTTTGGTTTACCCGGTGTGCCATTTTTAATTGCCTCGGATGGCCGCACCCACAGCGGCGCACCGGATAATTTAAACGATTGGTTGCAAAACAAACCGACGCCAACTCAGGCGCGGTCTGAATCAAGTGCTCAAGAAAATCCAATGGCTACGGCTAAGCCATCGCAGCAAACAGCGCAGCCTGCTCAACCCGCTCAAAAGGAGCAAAAGTGAAAATGAACAGACCACAAAGTCCAATAGTGATCCTGTTGGTGCTCAGTATTAGTGTGACATTGACTGGGTGTGCGACCTCGTATGGCTGCAAAGGCATGCCAGAGGATCCGACCTGTTTATCGACCACGGAAGCCTACCAAGTCACGGATAACGCATTATCCAACCATGCTGATGACAAAAGGGAAGCTATTAAGTCATTAGCAATAGAAACTAAATCTGACACGCTTGCGGGACCGACGCCGTATCAACCAACACCGATGCCGAAAATTGATGATCCCACGCCTATTCGTACCCCAGCCCAAGTCATGCGGATATGGATAGCCCCCTGGGAAGACAGTGAGGGGGATTTGATGGTCTCCAATTATATCTACACCGAACTGGAACCGCGTCGCTGGATGATCGGCAAAGCCGCACCAACGCTGAGCCCCTCCTTAATTCCGTTACAGATTGAACAGCGGCCTGCAGAAAAAGCATCGACCAGTGAGTTGGCCGATAAGCCATTGCGCAGCCTACCGATGAATCACTTAGGCAATACCGATAAGGACAAAGACAACAATTAACCGTTTAACCGTTAACCCTTATCGGGGTTAACGAGCCTTAGCGGGCAACCGCTTAGAGCAGCCGGACTTCAGGTCCGAGACAAGACGGGCAACCGTCTATTCTGTAGTTCTATGAGGTTGTTTGCTATGAAAGTATCCCGTCAGAATGGGCTTTTAATTGTCGTATTGACTGTCCTGTTAGCCATGATGGCACCCGATGCGATGGCCGGTGCGGGGGGTGTTGAATTCAATAACGTGTGGGTCTTGCTGACCGGCTGGGTTGAAGGTTTACTGGGCCGGATTATTGCCATCGTGTTTGTCATTGTCGGCCTAGTGGCCGGTGTGGTGCGTGGCAGTATTATGGGGTTTGTGTTGGGGATTGCCAGTGGGGTAGGTTTATTTGCTGCACCTACCATCATAACCAACATCGTTACAGCGACTCTGTAAGCAGATGGCTGTTTATACCGGTTGCTCGAAAACCTCCGAGATGACGACGGGCAACCGTCGTACTGGGACTCGGACTCATTCCCGTTCTTCAGCGCGCATGCAGGTGGTCGTGTTAGATGAAGCGGGCAAGCCTATCAACCCCTGCCATCACGCCCGCGCCAGAAAGCTGATCAAAAAAAATCGGGCAAAGCTAGTCTCGCGCCGCCCTTACATCATTCAAATGCTAACCAGCCCACAAACGCTGGGGAAAGTCGGTCATGAGGCATCGGTATGAAGCACACGCGAACACACAACGCGGAGTCGCTGTTTACCCCGCTGGCTTATGATACCGAGCAGCAGCTTTTTTTATGTGCTGATAACAGTATTGGGTTTGGCTTTATCTGTCGGCCCTTAACCGGTGCTGATCCTAGTGTGTCGGCACGGGTGAATGTATTGTTGAATCAGGATTGGCCGACCGAGACGCTATTGCAAGTCAGTTTATGGACATCCCCAGATATCGAAGAATCGTTAGCCGTCATGCAAACCCGCAGGCTAAAACAACAAAAGCTCACTTACAAAGCGATGACTCATGCCAGCATTGATTTCCTGCGGCAAGGCACCACAAAAGCGCCGGAAACAATTTCCGGCGCCAAACTTAGGCGCAGTCATGTCTTGGTAACCGTCAAATTACCGATCACCCATCCACGCCCCAGTGCCAATGAGCTGCAACGTGCGGCTGAATTGCAAATGGCCACGTTGCAATCGCTCACTACTATTGGTTTGACGCCCGAGATTCTGGATAACGACCAGTATGTACGCCTATTGAATACCCTGCTGAATTGGAACACGGATGCAGGCTGGAAAGACCGAGTGGTGCCTGAGTGCGATGTCACCCAACTGATCCGAGATCAATTGCTGGATTATGACAACGCCATCGGAACGGATGAAAAAGGCGTTTGGCTCAATCATAAGCGTGTGAAGACCTTATCCGCTAAACGGACCCCCGATCATTTTTATTTCGGCAGTGCCAAAAGCTATTTAGGCGATCTACTGTCTGGTACCCGAGGTATCCGTCAGAATGCGCTCATCAGTTTAACCTTGCATTACCCGGATGCCGAATCCACCCGTACCCGCCAAGAAGGCGTGAGGCAGTTTATCACCAATCAGGTGAATACGCCGATTGCCCGATTCTTACCCGCCTTAGTGCAACGCAAGCACAACTTTGATGTGCTGTTTGACGCCTACGGCGATGGCGATCGGCCTATCCGCTGTTATTTTGGCGTGGTGTTGTTCTGTGATGAACAAGAGGAAGCGGCCGCTATTTCCAATGCCCGCGTGTATTTTCGCGAACTGGGCTTTCAGTTGTTGGAAGACAAGTACTTTTGCCTGCCGTTTTTCCTTAATTGTTTACCGTTTGGGGCAGAGCGGTCCGCGATTCCGCATCTAAAACGTTATCGTACCCTAGCCACTCGTCATGCTATTCCCTTATTGCCCGTGTTCGGCGATTGGGCCGGTACCGGCACACCAACCTTGAATTTTGTGTCTCGCAACGGTGAGCACATGGCGGTGTCGTTATTTGATACCACCGGTAATTACAATCTGTGTATTGCGGCTGAATCAGGTAAAGGTAAATCCTTTCTGACCAATGAGATCATTGTCAGTTACCTGACCGAAGGTGCGCAAATCTGGGCGATTGATGTCGGTCGCTCTTATGAAAATCTCTGTGAAGTCTTGGAAGGGGATTTTGTGAAGTTCACCCACAACGCCAACATCTGTATGAATCCGTTTGAGATCGTGCAGAACTTTGCCGAAGAAGCTGACATGTTGGCGGGTTTGGTTAGCCAAATGGCCGCACCCACTGAGAAACTGACAGACTTTCAAACCGCAGGCTTAAAACGCATCTTAAAAAATCTCTGGACGGAGAAAACACAGGCCATGGCCATTGATGACATAGCCAAGCAATTGTGCGCCGAAGACGACCAACGATTAAAAGATGTTGGCGAACAGCTCTTCCCTTTTACCCTGAACGGTGAATATGGCCGTTATTTTAATGGTCATAACAATGCCAAATTTAGTCATGATTTTACCGTCCTGGAGCTGGAAGAGCTGAAGGGGCGCAAACACTTGCAACAAGTGGTGCTGTTGCAATTAATCTACCAAATACAGCAAGAGATGTACCTGGGTGAACGTAACCGCCCCAAGATTGTGATCATTGATGAGGCCTGGGATTTGCTCACCGAAGGCGATGTGGCCAAGTTCATGGAACACGGTTATCGGCGCTTTCGTAAATACGGTGGTGCCGCTGTGACCATTACCCAGTCGGTAAACGATTTATACCGCAATGCCGCAGGCCGCGCCATTGTGGAGAACTCCGCCAATATGTATTTGTTGGGCCAAAAAGCCGAAGTTATTGAAGGCATGAAACAAGATCGGCGCTTGCCGTTATCGGATGGCGGTTATGAATTGCTGAAAACCGTACATACCTTACCGGGTGCTTATTCCGAAATCTTCTTTATTACCGAAATGGGTTCCGGCATCGGCCGGTTGATTGTTGATCCGGTCAAACGGCTATTGTTCTCCACGAAACCGGACGATGTGCAAGCCCTGAGGCAACTGCGCCGCCAAGGGTTGAGTTTGAGTGATGCTATTCAGCAGTGTCTAGCCAGTCGCAACATCAACAGCAAAAACAAGGAGCCACTTCATGTGGGTAAGTAAAACACCTGGGTTGGGTTTAAGCCTGATAGCTCTGATATTGGGCAGCGCGGGTGGCGGTTTATCGGCCTATTACTTGTTGAAAGAACCACTGCATCGATTGAACCAACTGTCACCCCTCGTGGTATTAGACCGTGCCCAGTTTATTCAAAGCTTGTCACCAAATGCTACGCCGGAACAAATGGCTAGGGCGGTTGCAGATTGGAAACGATTAGGTAACCAATTAACAAAAGCCGGTTATGTGGTGTTGGATAGCACGGCCATCATGTCGGCACCGGAGGATGTGTATGTTAGACCGGAAGGGCGGTAAAGCGATGACTAGTCACTTAAAAACGATAAAGCAGAAAAGATCATACAAAGTTCAGGGCAAGGTTCAACTAGGCCATTTTTTGCTCAAAGCCTTGCCAATCCTGGTTATGGTACTGGCCGTTGAGCACTACATCGGCCAGCGATTTTTAATCGGTGGTGATGATCAGGTCGATCGCTGTTTGCCGGATAAATGGGTTTATCTCATCGATACCTATAATAAAGACATTTGGCGAGGGGATTTTGTGGCGTTTAAGGCGGAGCGCATGTCCCCGTATTTTAAGGACGGCCAGGTTATCGTTAAAATTGCCGCCGGTGTCGCAGGTGACCGCGTTAAAGTCGATAGCAACCAAACGACCATCAATACCGATAAGATCATTAATGGCTTAGCCCTTGCCGGAAAACTCAAACAGCCGCCTTCAAAATATTATCGGGATGAAATCATTCCGCTCGCCGCCTATTGGGTGACGGGCAAAACCGACAAAAGTTTTGATTCACGGTATTGGGGTTATGTCTATGACCATCAAGTACTGGGGAGGGCTTATGCGCTGTTTTAAGTCAGTCGGGCATAAGGCTATTCTGCTAAAAGTGATGACTCCCTGGCATCAAGCTGTCCAGCAGAAGGTTTGGCTGATAGCGATGCTTCTTTTAGGCTGCTTTGTTCATTACACGGCTCAAGCCGAAGAAGACTGGTTACATCGCTCCCAACAAATTTTAAACCAACTCCAAAACCGAGAGAGGCCAGCTTGGTTAGATCACTATCCCCATCAAAATGGATTCCAACAACAAGCCGTTGATAGCTTGACGTACTCGAAGCACTTATTAGAAGAGGCGAATACCATTCCTAAACAGATTTCTAAAACCAATCCTGATAAGCCATTCGAAAAAACCAGCAAACCAGTCCAGTTAGTGTTCATTTCGCTTTCCCTAGGCAGCTCGGTGTTGAAAGGATTATTTGAGGAAGCCTCCAGACAAAACGATGTGGTACTGATTTTCCGTGGCTCTAAGCCCGGTCAAAAGTTACCGCAATTGCTTGCAGAGCTCAAACCCTTATTAAAAGGAATTGATCCGGCGCCAAATATAGTGATCGATCCGACCCGATTCCAAAAATGGGCCGTAACGTCCGTTCCTGAGATCATCGTAGAAGAGCAGGGCAGAGCGACTTTCCGAGTTAAAGGGGTAAGTAGTTTGGCGTGGCTGAAGTCTCAACAAGCCTTAGGTCGCCAAGGCGATCTGGGGCAGTTCGGTGAGACCTATGCCATTGCTGAAATCGATTTGCTGGCAGAAATTAAACAGCGGTTAGCAAGCATCGATTGGCCTAAGCAACAACAGCAAGCCATTGCCCGGTTTTGGCAGAACCGAAAGTTTGAGGTTTTGCCAGAGGCACAGGAAAATCGTGACCGGCTCTTAGACCTTACGGTGACTGCACCACGCGACTTAGTGGTACCCAATGGCCAGCTCATCATTCCTGCCGGACTAACCGTTAATCCATTAGACAAAATACCTTTTGGCCTTTGCTTAAAGGTGTTTGATGGTAGCGATAAAGCTCAATTTGAATTGATTAGACAGTTATCCTGCCAGGATAAAAATGCCCGTGTGCTGTATTTAGCGACACAGCTAAACCGTGAAGCTGGTTGGGAGGGGTTAAAAAAACTGGAGACGACCTTGCGCGCACCGGTGTATTTACTAACGGCCGATGTTCAGCAACGGTTCCAGTTACAGGCTGTGCCGAGTTTGGTAGAGCAATCCGGACAACAGATCGTGGTGAGAGAACGCAAAGTCCTTGCTGATGACAGGCATCAGGGGAAACGATGATGATTTCCTTGACTTTTACAGCAAGAACCATCGGCATAAAAGCTCTGGGTATTTTAGCCCTCATGAGCTTGTTAAGCTATACAGTCACAAGCCAAGCCGACACCACAAGCAGCACTATCGATCCACTTTGTGCAGATGCGCAAGTTTGGTCCGGCAAACTGATGACCGATATTTGCTGGGATTGTTTATTTCCGATCCGAGCCGCCGGTGCGGCCTTAGGTGGCGGTGATGTACCCATTATTGCCTCTGACGAGACTTTTTGTTTTTGTGATGATGCCATGGGCATACCGCAATTAGGCATGGCGTTAGGGCTATGGAACCCTGCTAGGTTAATTGAAATTGTTCGGAATCCTTGGTGTTCACCCGCTTTAGGTGGTCATAAGTTCAGCGCCTCCAATGTGCGTTTGATTGCGACCACGGGCAAAGCGGATTTTGATGCCAGTGAAATGTCATTTTTGAATTATCACTATTTTGCGTTTCCGCTGACTATTTTACTGGATTTATTCTGGGACGGCCGCTGCAATGCCGACGGTTATCGGGATTTTGATTTGTTGTATGTCTCGGAATTGGATCCGACCTGGAACAATGATTTGCTGGCCTTTTTTACCAGTCCGGAAACCGCCTTGTTTGCCAATCCGGTCGCTATTGCGGCTTGTGCTGCCGATGCGGCGGCCGCGGCAACCGGTAATCCGTTGGACACCTTATTTTGGTGTGCCGGTGCCTGGGGACATATGTACCCGCTGTCCGGGATTTCGCCCACCAGCTATGGCACCGATCCTCGCATTTCCAGCTTGTTGGCCACCCGTGCCACGGCGGCGTTGCATCGGCGTGGCTTGGCCTGGAAGACCGCTGGCAATGACGCATTATGCGGTGGCCTGATTTACCCGTTTATCCCTAAATCTCAATACCGGTTCAGTATGTTTTATCCCGTGGCCGAAACCCAATCCAATCATGCGATTGGTGAAACCACCTTCAAATGGGGAGCTGGTCGCACGTATCCGGGGCCTGGGGAAGATCATGTTTATATCCTCTGGCGCTGGCAAGACTGTTGTGCGGGTATGTAGATGAAAGGATTGGTTTTCTTTGGAGGATTTCGACTAATAACTCGTTGGCTTTGTGTGTCGTTATGTTTTTTTATGGCTTGGACGCCGTTTGGTTTGTCGTGGGCAGATGAGTTGCAAGCGATTGGCCGACAAGGCCAACAAGCAGGCCAACAGGTGTTGGACAACTTTCAATTCCCAGTCGATGACGGCAATGGGGCTATGACACTCAATCCTGGCACCGCTCAAGAAAGCCAACTCAATATGAGCACATTATTCCCTGATGCCAATAGCTCCAATGGTAATAGCCCCAGTGCTGTCAACACTCAAACGATTTCCAATCTTTACGGCAATGACTCGGCCACCGTCAATTCGGGGTTAAACGCCCAAACTACCTTAAACACTGAAGCCAGTCTGACCGGCGAAGCCTATAGAACGTTAGTCAACAATGCCCACCAGTCGCACCCAGACTTACAAAACGATGCTTTGTGGCAAGCTAGCGACCAGGTATTTGCCAACTTCACCCCTTGGGCCCAGTCTTTTTCAGATTGTACCAATACGACCACGCAAACAGCGGTTACTCATAACGTACAGGTGCCTGATTACCAATTGTGCTTGCGGCAACCGACCATCCCTGATCACTGCACCGCCAACCATGAAGTCCATGTGCAGCCATTGCTGACCTATGAATCCGGTAAAGGCGGGATTTCCAGTTGTGGGCCTGGCTGTATGGATTTATATGTGGGGCAAGTCGGTGATAACTACTGGACATCGGCGGATTGTCAGGTATTTTCATGGCAAGTCACCTACAAGGTATTGCATCCAGAAGCGATAATCAATGCGTCCTTGGAGACCGTGGTGTTTGATGACCATGCCCGCGTCTATTATGGCGGTAACCTCATTTACACCGGTACCAGCGGTTGGGGTGCACCGTGTGAACTCAATACGAGCTTTGTAGATCACCCCCATCAAGATGTCACAGCGTTTTTTAACAGTAGCGGTGACAAGGTATTCAAACAAAACACGATGGTCGGAGGCAATGGTGAAGGCTATTCACGCATCCGCATCCATTACGATGTCTCCAAGCTGATTAGCCAAGACCAGTGGACTTGGGCAGGTCCCCAGTGCCAGAATTTAGCCAATGCCATTACCGATAACCTGTGTCAATCCGGAAGTCAGTTAACGTGCAGCAATGATCCCGCCAATGCCCAGGATTGCTATGTGGATACCGCATCCCAAGTCATGGTATGTGCGACCGATCTGATCAATCCGCCCGTCGTTAACGCCTCAGGCATCAAAAATACCTGCATGACCATCAATGCCGCTGGGCAATGCGACTTAAGTCATAGTGGTCAATGCTGGACGGATACAGCAGGCAGCCATTGCCTGCCAGCGCTAGAGTTTGCTCCGCCTGCTACTTCCTGTGCCAGCTTAGAAACCAAAGGTTGTGCGTTTATTAAAAGCCAATGCCTGGATGTATTAGGGTCAGGCACTTGTTGGGATAGTGTGGATACCTATGATTGTGGACAATCTGTCGGTATTTCGGGTATTCAAAGCAATAGTCAACAACAATGTGCTGGCCCGATTCGGTGTATGGGCGAGGATTGTCTCACCGTTAATCGTACCCAAAGTCAGGATTTTACTAAAGCCGTGGGGCTGCTCAATACCGCTCAGCAAATGAGTATGGATCTGCAATGCGATGTTGCTAATGGTAATTTACAACAGAAAGATCCGACCAGCTGCCAAGTTTTCAAGGGAAAGGCGGCCAGTTGCAAAATGGTTGGTGGACCAATTAATCTCGTGGATTGCTGTGAAACACCGTCCGGCAGTATGGGGTTAGGGCAGTATATCGATTTACTGTTGGCTACCAGTCAATTGGATAATGCAGTCATGGCCATGGACTCAACCTCTGCTGTGAGAGGTGCATGGGAAACTATGCGTACCCCGTTCACCATGGCCGGTGATGCCTGGAACAGCTTTCAGGCCGATTTTGCCTCTGGGGTAAATAACTTGGTGGGCACTGATTTGATGAGTGTCTCCGATGTCGCAGAACAAGGCTTATTGGATTCACTGAAAGGCGAACTAATGAATTCGGTGGCCGAATGGATCGGCAACACCTTTGGGGAAGCGGCTGGGAATGCCTTGTTCAGTGCCGGAGGTGAGGCAGCTTTCGATTCTTTGGGCAATATGACACCAGCCGCAGAATCGGGCGGTGTTGAATTAGGTGGCGGGGCAGCCGTTGCTGGAGAAATGCTAAGCACCTTGATGACCGCTTATACCATTGTCATGATCGTCGTGATGATTATCCAAATGGTCTACTCCTGCGAGCAAACCGAGTATGAACTGGCCGCCAAGAAGCAACTAAAAGTCTGTAAGGACTTGGGCACTTACTGTAAAACCCGATCACCGATTTCAGGAACCTGCCTGGTACGCGAAGAAAGCTATTGCTGTTATAACTCGCCACTGGCCAGAATCTTAAACGAACAGATCAAGCCGCAATTAGCCATGGGCTTTGGTACGCCTAAAGCGCCGGAGTGCTCAGGTATTAAGGTGACAGATCTGGCTAAAGTCGACTGGACTAAAGTAAATCTGGATGAATGGATCGCTATCCTGGCTCAAACCAATCATTTGCCGTCTGCGAGCAATGCCGCTGCCATGCTCAATTTAAATCAACTGACTGGCAGTGGCAGCCGTCTAAATCCAGGTCGCTATGGCAGTAACTCCGGCAATCGCCAAGATACCCTAACCCGCAGCCAAGGTCGTATGGATCAGCTAGATGTGCCGAAGGTCAAGCGTCAGTCGGAACTGGAAGGCTGGGGCATGGGGCCGCAGTAATGTCAGCCCCATGAAAAATACAGCTAGCTGTTAACGGCGTCTTTCAAGTTCTTGCCGGCTTTAAACGAAGGGATCTTTGCTGCGGCAATCGTAATGGTCTCGCCAGATTGTGGGTTGCGGCCAGAGCGTTCCGTACGGTCTTTCACCTCAAAGCTACCAAAGCCGACCAAGGTAATACTGTCACCAGTTTTTAAAGTATTCTCAACGGTTTTAACTAAGGCGTCCAATGCACGACCGGAATCGGCTTTGGTTAAATTAGAATGGCTGGCAATGGCGTCAATCAGATCAGATTTGTTCATGGGGGCTTCCTTTTTAAAAATGAATAATACGATTATATTTATAGCTGAATTTTGGGAACTGTATGAATTTAGCGAGTTACAAGTACTGATTATTAGTTGATTCGCTGACATGGTATGATGCCAAGTAATTACTAAAGCACTAAGAGGTTACTTTTGCTAATATAAATTACATAATCTACCTAAGGTGCATTTTCTAATGTTATGACTTGTTTATCTCGTTTATTCCCAAAAGCTACTTAATCAGGATACTAATCAAAATGGAAATGGATTTAAAACGTGACAATGTCATGACAGAGGCTGACACCAGCCGCGAACTTGTTACACCCAAGTTAGTTTTAGCCGGATGGTCTGTTTCGCCACATTCTATTGGTGAACAACATACCTTCACAAATGGCCGTATTATTGTTTCCGGAGGAAAGGTTAGACGAGGGATACAAAAGCGTGCTGATTACTTACTGTATTATCGCCGAGATCTACCTCTTGCTGTCGTTGAGGTTAAGAGTATCGGTTTACCAGCCGAAACCGGCGTGCAACAGGCACGCGACTATGCTGAAATACTCGGACTTAAATTTGCATACGCCACCAATGGCAAACAAATTATAGAGATTGATTACACAGAAGGAACTGAGCGTTACATTGACCAATATCCTAGCCCAAATGAACTTTGGCATAGGTTGACAAAGTCGGCTTCAATTTCTGAAGCTGAAACTAGCCACTTACTGGAACCCTTTAATCTGGTATCCGGTAAAATTCCCCGTTATTACCAAGTCATCGCCATCAACAGGGTTATTGAATCGATTCTGTTAGGACAAAAGCGCATACTTGCCACATTGGCTACCGGCACCGGCAAAACCTGCGTCGCTTTTCAGTTGTGCTGGAAGCTTTGGAATAGTCGGTGGAATCGGACGGGTGAATATCGTCGACCTAAAATTTTATTTCTTGCTGACCGCAATATCTTAGTTGATGATCCAATGGCCAAAATGTTTGCGCCATTTGGCGATGCCCGCTACAAGATTTCTGGTAACGACATCAGTCATGGCCGAGAAATGTACTTTGGTATCTACCAAGCATTAACGAATACCAATAGTGATGTATTTCGGCAGTATCGGCCTGATTTTTTTGATTTAATCATTATCGATGAATGCCATCGTGGTTCTAGTCGTAACGATAGTAGTTGGCGAGCAGTGCTTGATTATTTTGCACCGGCTGTTCAATTTGGTATGACCGCTACCCCCTTAAGGGAAGATTCACGGGACAGTTACGAGTATTTTGGAAATCCTGTTTACACCTATAGTTTACGCCAAGGCATAGAAGATGGCTTTTTGGCTCCTTACCGGGTACATCGCGTTATCACTACCGTCGATGCGGCTGGTTGGCGGCCTTCTAAGGATGAATTGGATCGTTTTGGTCGTCCCGTTCCAGATGATGAATACCAGACCAAGGATTTTGAACGCGTAGTTGCCTTACGTGCACGAACTCGGGCTTTGGCTAAGCATCTAAGCGATTTTTTAAAAGGTACTGACCGATTCGCTAAAACCTTGGTATTCTGTGTTGACCAGGAACACGCATCTGAAATGCGTCAGGAACTGCTCAACCTCAATAGCGATTTGGTGAAGCAATATCCGGATTATGTCTGTCGGGTTACAGCAGATGAAGGCTCAATTGGCTTGACGCACTTAGCTCATTTTCAGGATGTGGACAAGCCTACGCCGGTAATTTTAACGACATCCCAGTTACTGACAACCGGCGTTGATGCAGAAATGGTCAAAAATGTGGTATTGGCCCGTGTAGTTGGTTCCCGGTCGGAATTCAAACAAATCGTTGGTCGTGGCACCCGTTTAAAAGTCGATTATGGTAAGGAATATTTCAACATTATCGATTTTACTGGAACGGCTACCCGCCATTTTGCCGATCCAGATTTTGACGGTGAACCGGCTCGTATCGAACAAGTGACTATTGATCCGGAAGGTGATGTTGTCGATACCATTGTTGATCCTAATGACGAAACCGTCAGCGGAGTACCGGGTGAAATCCAGCCTGAAAATGACCAAGCTGATGATGGTGGGGGCGAAATCATTACTGAGCCACCCCAAGAACCGAGAAAGTTTTATGTCGATGGTGGTACTGTTGAAGTTATTGGTCATTTGGTTTATGACCTAGATACCGATGGTAAAAAATTACAAGTGGTGCGTTACACTGAGTATTCAGGTCGTGCTGTACGTTCCATGTATCCCGGCAGCAAAGAATTCCAAACAGATTGGGCTAATCCCGATAGTCGTAGTGATTTGCTGCGCGAGCTCACCGAACGTGGCATCAGTTTTGAAGAGTTAGCGGCCTCGTCTGAATTACCTGATGCCGACCCTTTTGACTTGCTTTGTCATTTGGCCTGGAATGCGCCGTTGCTGACACGTCGGCAACGAGCCGAACAAGCTCGAAAATCTGCACAAACGCTATTTACCCAACACACAGATACGGCCAAGGAAATTCTCTCACTTATGTTGGATAAATACATAGAACGCGGCATTATTCAATTCAATGCCTTATCTGAACTCATGAAAGTCCAACCTTTCGAACGTTACGGCACACCGACAGAAATTGCTAATCGCCATTTTGGCGGCATTCAAGGTTTAAAAACCGCCGTGTCGCAATTGCAGTCTGCCATCTATCAATAAGCAATTAACTAATAATGTTAAAACCCAAAAAATCCAAACTTACGCTCACGACAGCTCAGCAACTTTCAGCGCTCATCAAGTCAGCCCGCGACATCCTTCGCAAAGATAAAGGATTGAACGGCGATGTTGACCGCTTGCCATTGTTAACATGGGTCATGTTCCTGAAATTTCTTGATGATCTGGAAAGTGTTCATGAACAAGAAGCCGAATTGGACGCTAACACTTACCAGCCTATTATTGAGCAGCCTTACCGCTGGCGTGATTGGGCTGCACGGGAAGACGGCGTTACTGGTGAAGAATTGCTTTCGTTCATTAACCAGGACGAAACCATGCGTCCTGACGGCCAACGCGGCAAAGGCTTGTTTGCTTATCTGCGCGGCTTAGCGGGTGAAGGTGAAAAAGGTAGCCAGCGCGAAGTAGTGGCCAACGTTTTCAAAGGCGTGCAAAACCGCATGGTAAGCGGCTTTTTATTACGCGACATTATTAACAAAATAAACGGGATTCATTTTAATAGTAGCGAGGAAATCCATACTTTATCGCATCTGTATGAATCCATGTTGCGGGAAATGCGCGATGCCGCTGGTGATTCCGGTGAGTTTTATACCCCGCGTCCCGTGGTGCGCTTTATGGTGCAAGTGTCTAATCCAAAACTGGGTGAAACCCTACTTGATCCAGCCTGTGGCACTGGTGGATTTCTGGTTGAAGCCTACGATCACTTGCTACAACAAGTCAAAACACCGGATGACCGCCGCATTTTGCAACGCGAAACCCTAAGCGGCCAGGAAGCGAAACCACTACCGTATATGCTGGTGCAAATGAATTTGTTGCTGCATGGCTTGGAAGCCCCGCAAATTGCCTACGGGAATACATTGGAGCGCCGTATTAGCGAAATTGGTCATAGTGAACGTGTTGATGTCATCCTGACCAATCCACCGTTTGGCGGCGAAGAAGAAGCCGGTATCAAAGCCAATTTTCCGGCTAACATGCAAACATCAGAAACCGCTTTGTTGTTCCTGCAATTGATTATGCGCAAACTCCGTGTTGCCGGTTTTGGTGCTGAACAGGGCGGCCGCGCTGCCGTCGTTGTCCCAAATGGCATCCTGTTTGGTGATGGCGTGTGCGCTACCATCAAAGAAGAATTGCTCAAGGAATTTAACTTACATACTATTGTGCGTTTACCGCAAGGCGTATTTGCTCCCTATACCGACATACCGGCTAATGTGTTATTTTTTGAACGCGGCGGCCCCACAGAAACCATTTGGTATTACGAACAGCCGTTACCCGAAGGCCGCAAGAAATACAGCAAAACAGCACCCTTACAATATGACGAATTGTCTCCCGCTTTTGACTGGTGGCATAACAGGGAGGAATCTTCACAAGCATGGCAAATTGATTTTGCGGGTAAAAGGACTAATGTCCTTGCCGCTGCAGAACCACATTGGCAACGAGCCGAAGCTGAGCGGACTGCGGTGCTCTCTGTCGGTAAACAACTCCGTGAGTTAGAACAAGCTATTTCCGCAGCAAATGGAGACAAGACATCGTTACAAAGCCAACTCCGCGCACTTAAAACCAAGCAACAAACTCACGAGGCGGCAGCCAAATCCGCGCAAATTGAAGGCGATGGACTTTACTGGCCGATTTACAATCTGGACTTAAAAAATCCCCACGCCAAAGCTGGACTGGCGCATGCCGACCCTAAAGACCTGATCGCCAGTATGCGTAGCCACGAAACAGAAGTTATGCGCTTGCTGGGAGAAATCGAGAGCTTGGTGCATGAGGTGGAGCAATGACCGATACCCCCAAGTTGCCGATTGATTATGGTGACATTCATAGCGACATTGTTCTATTGCTGGAAAATGCCAGACGCGCTGCTGCTCGAAGTGTCAATGCTTTGATGACAGCCAGTTATTGGGAAATTGGCCGTCGTATCGTCGAATTTGAACAAGACGGTGAAGATCGCGCCGCGTATGGTGAAGCCTTAACTCAACGCCTGGCACTGGATTTGACTTATCGTTTTGGCCGGGGCTTTAGCGTTCGCAACCTCCAGCAAATGCGAGCATTTTATTTGGTCTGGCCATTGGAGCAAATATGCCAGACAGTGTCTGGCAATTCTTCATCTACTCAAAATACGCAGACACTGTCTGCGCAATCTTTCATACCCTCAATTCTGCAGACATTGTCTGCTGAACCTTCTTCACCGCCAATTATCCAGACAGCGTCTGGACAATTACTCACGCTCGCAACCTTGGCTATAGCCTTCCCGCTGCCTTGGTCGGCTTATGTGCGCTTGCTTTCGGTCAAAAAACCGGAAGCACGCGGCTTTTATGAAACCGAAGCCCTGCGTTGCGGCTGGACGGTGCGTCAACTAGATCGGCAGATTAACAGTCAGTTTTACGAGCGCACGGCTTTATCGATAAACAAAGTGGCGATGCTGGAGCAAGCGGAACACGCCGAGCCGGATGACGGCATTACGCCGGAACAAGCCATCAAGGATCCGTTCGTGCTGGAATTTCTCAACCTGAAAGACCAATACTCGGAATCCGATCTCGAAGAAGCTTTGATCCAGCATTTGGCCGACTTTCTGCTGGAATTGGGCGACGATTTTGCCTTTGTTGGTCGCCAGCGCCGCTTGCGGCTCGACGAAACCTGGTTTCGCATCGACTTGCTGTTTTTCCATCGCAGCCTGAAATGTCTGGTGGTGATCGATCTCAAGGTCGGAAAATTCAGCTATGCCGATGCCGGCCAGATGCATCTGTACCTGAATTACGCCCGCGAACACTGGATGAAATCCGGCGAAAACCCGCCGGTGGGCCTGATACTCTGTGCCGCCAAAGGTGCTGCAGAAGCCCATTACGCCTTGGACAACTTGCCGAACAAGGTCCTGGCCGCCGAATATCAAACCGTGCTGCCGGATGAAAAGCTGTTGGCGGAGGAATTGGAGCGGTCGAGGATCGAACTGGAAGCGCGGCGGTTGTTGGGTTCGAAAAATGAGGATGAGGCATGAGTCGGTGGCCAACAGTCGAACTTGGCGAGGTATTACATACTCAAATTGATGCTGTTGAAAGTGCTGAACTGGAAACGGTCAATCTTGCTGGTGTTTACGGTTTTGCCAGAGGGCTATTCAAACGAGAACCGATTTCTCCACTGGACACAACCTATAAACGCTTTCACCGCTTGAATGCTGGGGATTTTGTTATCAGCTCGCCCAAGGCCTGGGAAGGTGCTATTGCTCGAATTCCAGAAGAATTTGATGGATGGTTTTTATCACCGGTATTTCCAACTTTTAGAGCAAATCCGGATCTCCTCGATACTCGTTACCTCGATTGGTATTGTAAAAGGAAAGCAGTTTGGACACAGCTACAAGGGAAAGCCAAAGGTATGGGCGCGCGACGTGAATCGGTATCACCAGCTCAGTTTTTGAGCCTGAATATTCCATTGCCTACTATTGACGAACAACAACGCATCGTTGCCCGCCTGGATCAATTGGCGGACAAATTACGGCAAGTCAAAGAACATCTGGATGTTGCTGAAAATGATGCCTTTCGGCTGCTGATCTCGATGGCAACCCGTCGAGATCTATCTGATGAGCAACTTAAGTCAATGGGTTGGAAAGAAACTGCAATTGGCGATTTGGCTAAGCTAGCCCTATCTCCGGTTACCGTAGACGCTAATGAAAACTACCCAAATATAGGTATCTACAGTTTTGCCAAGGGATTATTCGAGAAACCTCCAATCGAAGGCAGTCGCACCAGCGCAAAATCACTTTATCAAATAAAAAAAGGGCAGTTTATCTATAGCCGTCTCTTCGCATTTGAAGGCGGATACGCATTGGTACCACCTGAATTCGATGGCTACTATGTTTCGAATGAATTTCCTACATTTGATATTGACCTGGAACAAGCAACAACCAAGTTTTTAATCACTTTGTTTCTGACCGAACAGGATTGGCAAGAGCTTGCGATGTCGAGTAAGGGTGTAGGAGATAGAAGACTTCGTATCCAACCAGAAAAAATATTGCATCGAAAAATTTGGTTACCACCACTCAAGGAACAAGAACGGATTGAAAAAATGTTCGACACTTACCAAGCACTTAAGGACAAACACGTAGCAATCCGCGAAGCCAGTCAAACGCTGATTCCCTCAACGTTAGAGAGAATTTTTCAATAAATTACACTTACATTCCTGATGATTAATAATGAATCAAGCAATATAAACCAAATGAAAATTTAGAAGCACTCTGTTTTTGTTGAGAATAACAAAGACCTGATCGCTTGAATAGTTGAAGTTATCTTGTCATTTATAAATTTTAATAAAAAAATAAAGCTAAGAATTCGGAGAGAAATTTGAATTTACCAGACAATGCCGTTTATTTTTTTGAGTCTGTTATAAATAACAGTAGACAGCTTATTGAACGCGGACTATGGGATATGCGAATGGCACGATTTGAGTCCTGGGTTAAACAGTTTTGCGGACCTGAAGAAGAGTATTTCTGTGCTTGTTTGCTAGACCAACTAACACTACGAACGACACAACAGTTTGAATCTGGCTTGCGATCTTTATTTCGGAGTAACCTAAATAGCCAAATTGTTTCCGAGTTATCAGATCTTGAACTCCTAAACAAATTGTCAGAACGCAAAGATCAAAGATTGCGAGTTGTTCCAGTAATTTGTGAGTCAGATCCTCCAACAAAGTCTGGACCACTGGTGCTCCGCAGATTACAACGCATACTTCAGATACGCCAGAAATGGATGTGTTGGCCATGGCAAGCAGCAGAAATGATCCATAAAAATGAGGTTGACATCATTATATTCGTTGACGATTTTTTGGGATCTGGCGTGCAATTCGAAAGATTTTTCAAACAATGGAAATTTCACGAGTCTTCCGAAGATGTTAGTTATTTTTATGCACCTGTAGTTGCTCATCAGCAAGGTATAAAGCATATTTCAACTAAGTTACCTTTTGTAAGGGTAACATCTGCAGAAACTCTAAATGTATCACACGGTTTTTTTGATGATGCAGTTTGGAATCAGCTGGGACAGGGTTGTGTATCAGCTAATGATGCAAAAATATGGTACGGCAAATTTACTGAAGATCATGGTATTCGTCCGAGAGATATGGAACTTGGAGTTGGCGATTTAGCACTCACTTTTGGCTTTAGTCATTCAACTCCCAATAATTCTCTTCCAATTTTATGGTACGAGAATGAACAAACTGGTTGGCAGCCCATACTGGAGCGCTGAATATGACATATAGATTGCCAGAAATTTTCTCTAAAAATCGGAATGAAGAGTCTCAAGAGGATAATTGGTCTGATTTTGTTGTTCCTTATTTTATAAATGATCTTGAAATAAAATCACAGAGCAAAGCAATAGTAATTATGGGCGGAAGAGGATGTGGAAAAACAACTCTTTTACGTTACTTCTGTCATGCCACTCAGTTTTCTCCTCGTCGGTCACATCTACCAGAAAACGCTTGTAACCATATAGGGCTATATTGGCGAGCAGATACTAACTTTCTAAACTCTTTTATTGGTGGAGAGCAAACCCCCGAAACATGGAGAGCAGCTTTTGAGCACATGCTCGCATGTGAGTTTGGGAAAGAAATTATTAGGTCTTTACGTAATCTGAATTGCAATCCAGAGCGTCAAAAAAAATTTGGTTTTCTTGAAAAAGTCAATCTAGCTGAGCTCAAAGCATTCGATGAATCATTAGGTGACTCACCTTTAGAGCTGGAGAAGTCACTCCAACACAGCCGCACCAAGCTTTCAATGTGGGTCAATAACTTAGATACTTACTCAAAGCCAACTTTTTTGCCTGCTGACGAGTTTTTACGGGCATTAATAACAGTATTAAAACAACAACTTCCATATCTAAATAATTCCAATTTCGCCATATTTATTGATGAATATGAAAATCTTAGAGATGAGCAACAGAGTTTCATAAATGGTTTATTAAAACATGGGGCTCCACCGCTATTATACAATATTGCTATGAAGCGAAACGGATGGCATACACAGCAAACAATTGGTTCAGAATCTATTCAAGAAATTTCTGATTACCGGGTAATAGACCTTGAAGAATATTTAACAGATAATTTCGATCTTTTCGCAGCCGAACTTTTGTTTTTTCGTTTGGCAGAACATGAGCCGGAACTGTGTGATAAATTGCCAATTGTCCCAGATCAATTGAGATCCATAGATGATATTGAAAAACGTTACAACAACCCTGAATATAGAGATTTTGTAATCGGCTCAGCAGAAAAAATGCTTCCTAGAATAACCCCTCAAGAAGCAAGTATACAAATTATTCAAGATACAAAACTAAGAGAAAAATTAATTAGTAAGATTAAGGATGCTCTTAAAAAGCGCGGCTCAAATTTGTCTGCGGACAGATTTATCGACAATAATTTCCCTGAATCATCTGTAATTATGTCAGCACTAATAAATAGGGAAAGAGAGGGCCTAGATCGGCTTGTTACCGAATTTACTGAATTGAAAGATGGTGCTAAAGGTCGTTTATCACCCTCCGGCGACTTAATATCTAACTATCTTTTTGGTTGCGTTAATTCAATTTATTTAGATGCAAGGAGAAATTCAATACTATTTTCTGGCTTTACGGCTCATACGCTTATTGCCAAAGGAAATATTCGTTATTTATTGGAATTAATACACAGGATTTTTAAAATATATGGCGATACCAATGCTGGAGATCTACCAGTGGTGCCCCCTGAAATTCAAGCTAGAGCAGTAAGAGATGCAAGTGAGTCAATTCTGAGCACTGTTAGCGGGCATGGAAAGTATGGACCTCAATTACACGCTCTAACACTTTGTTTAGGATCTATCTTTCGGGAAAGACACAGAAGAGAGACACAAAGCGAGCCGGAGATAAACCATTTTACTCTTTCAGGCGGCGATATCGACGAAAAGCTCCAAAACTATTTATATGAAGCGGAAAAGTGGTCAGTATTATTCTTGTCTAAAGAGACAAAGATGAAATCAACAGGAGCTATTAGTAACGATTATATTCTCAACCCTATATTTGCTCCTTTTTTTCAGATTTCCTTCCGAAAAAAAAGAAGCTTACCCATAACATCTATTCAACTATTGCAAATGCTAGAAGGTGATCAAAGTGCACGAGATAAATTAGTTAGAGAGTTGGGCAGACAGGAATCGACAAGTGTCGAACAAAGCGACATATTTGGGGAATAGTCGCCATGAACTTGGAAAATGGAAATAAATATAAGTTCTCGTCTGCGTCTTATCTTGAAGCACCATCAACTTTAACCGAAGTAGATATTGCTTTTGTAGGGGAAAGCGTTGATGAGCGGGGTTCAGCAACAGTTCTCGCATTAAAAAACGCTGTGACTAATATATCAACACTCAAATTTGACGTAAATGATCAGCAGATATTTCTTGATGGGAACCCAATTCTTCGCGATAGACTTATATCCATAATAGACGGTAAAAAGAGAATATTACTTGATGCCACAACACTCGGTCTAGGAGAGGTATTACAAGTTCTATTGGCAGCTATACGCACTAAGAATTCAACAATTGAATTTCTGTATGCCGAGCCTAAACAGTATATTCAAAGAACTTCAGAAAATATAGCAGATCGCCAAATGAGGCATTTTAGTCTCACTCAGAACTGCCAATTTCGCGCTGTGCAAGGTTTCGCGCATGAGTACGAACCCAGCATGAAGGCTGCCCATGTGTTCTTGTTAGGTTTTGAATCAGCTCGGTTACAAAATGCAATTGAGCAGCGCGGTGATTTCGATCGTAAACGGTATCGATGTCATGTAGTTGTGGGTGTGCCTGCATTCCAGGTGGGTTGGGAATCGAATACAATCAGGCCCCATTTGTCGTTACTGGAAGATCTAAATATTACCGAGCGGTCTATCACCTACTGCCAAGCGAATTCAATAAGAGAAGCATATCTTACATTATGGGAATTATATAAACAGCTTGGTGATGAACATGGTTGTTTTTTTATTTCTCCTCTTGGCACCAAACCTCATACAATTGGTACTGCTTTATTCTTATTAGAAACAAAAGGCAATGATATTCCCACCTCTCTTTATTACGATCACCCAGAGCTAGTGAAAAATATATCATCGGAAGTAGCTGTTTGGCACCATGTTCAAGTCACAATGGATAAGTCATTCAATGGAATTAACAAATAAGACAAAGACCTCGGATCGATTTGGACGATACTATACTGACTCAGCTGTTGCTCGGGTATTAGTTAATTCAATGGGGATGAAAAACCCCAGGATTGCTATTGATCTTGGTACTGGAAATGGATCACTGGTAGGCGAAGCTAGTCGTCATTGGAATATCACTAAATTTGTCACTGTTGATATAGATGATGAAGTTAGCTCGCTATTCCGTCAATCTAAATATTCTAATTTCACTCACTATACAGGCGATGCATTAGAACTTGGTCTGTCTGAGAAAATTGGAGTACCTTTGGGTACGGTTGACTCGGGGCTTTGTAATCCTCCGTACATTCGACCGAAATGGCGTCAAAGCTTTGGTGAAATTTTAGAAGATGCCGGTCTGAGTGCCGTAATCCCAAAACTTAGTTGTATCCATGCCGACGTTCTTTTTCTTGCGCAAAACCTTCGTTTTCTCAGAAAGGGTGGCAAACTTGGCCTTATACTACCGGATGGCCTTATTGCCGGAGATCGTTCCGTAAAACTCCGCCAAAACTTAACCCTTGCGCATAGGCTTGAACGTATTATCGAACTCCCTCGTGGCGTGTTTTCTAAAACAGACGCCAAGGCACATATTGTAGTTTTGTCTAAGGGAGAAGCCCCATCCACAGCAACTCAAATTCAGCGGCTCGAAATTAGCGGCGATCTAACTGATTCAATTTATGTCCCTTCGGATCAAGCAGGCATGAGACTGGATTATTCATTTTTAAGTATGAATAAGAGTACTGATTTTCAAGATGGTAGAACTACGATTCGAAATATCACCGAAATAGTTATGCGAGGCATTTACTCCTCTGCGAATCGTAAAAAATTAAACTTCCCTGTTTTTCATAGTACAGACTTTGATCACAAATCTATTGAAGTGCCTAGTACATTTATATTAAAAGATGTTCCAGAAAATTTTTCGAGAAATAAATTAGCTCAACCAGGTGATATATTAATATCTCGGGTTGGAAGGAATTTAGAACAAAAGATTTGCCTTGTTTCAAAGGGGTATGTAGTTGTAACAGATTGTGTCTTAATACTTAGAGTTGCTCCACATTGGCGCGAAAAGACTTTTTACTTTCTTACCAGCTCTAAAGGGAGAGCATTCATTTCAGCGGCTTCCCATGGTGTCGGAGCAAAGTTTATTACTAAAGATGCACTTCTAAGACTTGAAATATAGAAATGATTGTTTTGTTTAGATTGCCATTTATCGGTAAAAACTGCTTCAGTATTATCGGATAAGAGCATTATTTAAACTTATTGGTTTCAGTTTTGGTAGTATCTCAGGCCGATTTTGTTAATGGTTTAGCGATAAATTGCTGTCATCTGCCAAAGATTCGTTCTCGGTATTGGTTTCTGGCTCATCTTGTAGACCAGATTCTTGCCTTGCCAACCGTACTTCCTCACCACGCCCCTGGGCATAAGCCGCCTCATGCGCCCGTTGTTCAATACTCACAATCCGTCGTGATAATTTGTGTAGTCGTTGTTGCCATTGATACCTGGCTACTGTGCAATGTTTACTGCTGATGATCTGGCACAGCCATAGGGTATCCATGACGATCATGACTTGGTCGAGTAATTTGATCAGTTCCACAAACTGGGCGATTTGCGGCGAAGTAATGCGTGCTTTAAAGTCTGTTGGATGGGTATAACGCGGTGTTTCGGTTATTCCGTTTTCGCTGCTCAGTTTATCCAGCCGAGCTTTTTCTTGCTGTAGTTGTAAAGCACAGTCTCCAATCATCGTACTCACTATCTCTTCTAAATCATCAATCGCCTGTTCCTGGCCTACTATGCGCAAAGTGACGTCGATAGCATAAAGAGAGCGGATCAAGCGCTCATAGCTTCTACGAATCACCCGAATGGCTTGTTCGCTATTAATCTTAAATGTGCGTTCAAACAGCGGTCGACTAATAGCGGGGCGATTGATTTTAACAGGGGAGCTGTGTTCGGCCATGGGAACCTCGATGTTGTGAGCAGAAGCTCGATGGTACCTGAAAAAATCTTGTTTTTGGGTGCAAAAAATCCCTGATTTGGCGATTTTTTGCACCCACTTTTAAACTATTTTCTGGTTCAATGGTACCGATTGTCGATTATTTACATTTTTATTCAGACTGTTCAAGTTGTCTGTCATAGGCGACTGAATCCAGCGGTTGCTGGCGTTCCGTTTTTCAGCGGCGTAGGTGGTTTCACCGACGAGTCGGGTGCGTTAAGCCCGATAGTTTTTCATTGTTCACTTATTGCCGAAATTATTGTGTTGGTTTCGGTTTTTCAACCCATCGGGGATGCCTTCCCTTATGGGATATGGCGTCCCCTGTTTTTTTATAAGGACTATCGCTATGGCCAACCCCGCTAAAAACTCAACCAAAACCCGAGAACTGATCATGCCCACTGAGGCAAATCAGATCTACGGACTCTCGGCGCAATCCTGGAATGTGCTCACCGAAGTGACATTCCCAACTGCCAAAACCCCGGAAGCTATTTTAATGGCACTGGATTACTGCAAAGCCCGCAAGCTGGACATTTTCAAAAAACCAGTCCATATCGTACCGATGTGGAGCAGCGCTTTAGGCCGTAATGTGGAAACCGTCTGGCCATCCATTATGGAAATCCAAACCACGGCCTCCCGTACGGGGTTATGGGCGGGTATGGATAGACCTGTATGGGGACCGGATGTAACACAAACCTTTATCGGTCAGTTTAAAGACGAAAATGATAGCTGGCAGAAGACCGAAGTTACCTTGACCTTTCCGGAATGGGTGGCGGTGACGGTGTACCGTTTGGTTAATGGTCGTCGTTGTGCATTCACGGAAGAAGTCTATTGGCTGGAAGCCTACAGCACGGCCGGTGGCAAAAACTCGCAATTACCTAGCACCATGTGGATTAAACGTCCCAAAGGTCAGTTAGGTAAATGCGGTAAAGCGGCCTCACTTCGTTCTGCGTTTCCGGAAGAATGTGGTTATGCCGCTGAAGAAATGGATGGCAAAAGTCTGGATGAGTTGAATGACGGCACGGTGATTAATGGTGCGGTTACTCAGCCTGGGGATTTACCACCCATTGAGGTCGATCTGTCCCAGATCAGTGCCAAAGTCATCAAAAACGTGGAAGAACTGGTCAGGCGTACTGCAAGTGCAGGAGCCTGGACAGCCGGTTATGAATTTGCCAGAAATCGGTTTAATGGCATGAATTTAAGCTATGCCATCGCTGAGCTAGATAAAGCGGTCCAACATGCCAGAGCAAAAGGCTCAAATTCAGAAATTCCTCTGATGGGTACTGAATTCATGCCGCATCTAACCACGCCAGCCTCGGCTGCGTTTCAGCAGGCGCGGGAGACGTTAGCCCGTTAGATTAAGCACACCAAAAACCAATCCGGCACACTGCTACGGCAGTCCGTCGTTTACCTAACCCACTTGGGCATCAATATTGCCCTTGCGGGAAATCATGATGCCCTCTAATAAAAGGAGATGTCATGAATGCGATTGATTATGCCTGTAACCGTTTGCCTTGCCATACCGATTGGCATCGCTACGATTCACCCACGGTGCTGCGTCGCCATGGCCGAGGTTTTCTGGAAAAGTCTTGGAAAAATGGCCATGCGCCATTACCTACCATTGACTTAGCCACGTTTGATTTAAACCAGTTAGCGGAAAGCTATGGGGGGCAGTGTATTGCCACTGTGGATTACCAACTGCTAATTTTTGATGACTACCACTGGGCCAGGCGCTGTGATCAGCAACTCATCAAACTGGGTTTAACCACCCTGCGCTGGGGTTGCCATATCCAAGTGCATGAGGCGCCGTGATGAACATCATCGATGTGCCTCAACGTTCACCCGCTTGGCGGCACTGGCGAGCTCAAGGTCTTAGTGCCAGTGAGGCGGCCGTGATCATGAACCGCTCGCCCTATAAAACACTATGGCGATTGTGGGCGGAAAAGAAGGGGTTAGTACCAGAAGAAAATCTGGCCAACAACCCTTTAGTCCGGATTGGCGTGGAGCAAGAACCCCTGGCATTACAGCGTTTTGAAGAAAAACACGATACCTTACTATTGCCAGTCTGTGCCGAGTCTAGTCAGTATCCGCTGATGCGGGCCTCTTTTGACGGGTTAACTGAACAAAATGAACCGGTGGAAGTGAAATGCCCGCATGAAAGCACGTTTTTGGATGTGCTGTTAAATCGCGAGCAATCGGCAGCCTATCAATTGTACTGGTGCCAAGTGCAACAGCTATTGCTGGTCTCCGAAGCCGAGCGTGGTTTTCTGTGCTTTTACTATCAAGGTCAGGATGTTGAGTTCGTGGTCCAGCGGGATGAGATATTCATAAACCAACTGGTCGCGACGGCGATGGATTTCTGGTCGGCCTTCAAGTCCGGCACAGAACCCGCCAAAGATCCGGAGCGGGATGTGTATTTGCCCACGGGTGATGCAGAATCCCAATGGCAACAACTGGCAGGTCAATTTCGCCATACAGTGGTAAAAATCGATAACCTAAAAGCTCGGATCAAAGCCTTGGAAGCCCAACAAACACCCATCGAACAGCGTTTGGTGGCGTTAATGGGTGATTTTCTGGTGGCCGAGCATTCGGGATTGCGGGTCAGTCGGTTTCAAGTGCAAGGTGCGCTTGATTATAAAGCGGCCTTCAGTCAGTTGTTACCGACAATAACGGAAGCAAGTCTGGAAGGTTACCGTAAACCATCATCCCAGCGGGTACGTATTACTTGTCGCGGAGGGGATTGGCAAAGTAATCATAACAGCGAGTGTGACCCAAAAAGCACTGAACAATCCTGTGGCGATAAGTTGTCAACTGGCCAAGTTAGTACTGATTTTTGGTTTTAATAAATAGATCCTGTAGCAAACTAAACTGGCTGTGTCATTAAGCCAATAGCACCCGCTTTGAGCAATCAGAGTATTCAATCAGCCCAACGAGGGACACCAAACCCTTGTGGGTGAGAGTGTGCCTCGGTTTTGGGTTTTAACTTAACCAAGGAGAACACACCATGATTCAAAAATACTTAATCGCCGATACGTTCGGCATTGCGGCACCGGCTACTTTTCAAGTTGAAGGCTTTGTGCCCAGTAATAATCCCTTTGTGCCTACCCAAAAATCCTATGTGTTTCGTAAAGACCATTTGCGGGATGTGTTGGCATTTTTAGGCGCATCCAATGGTGATGGGCTATATCTTACCGGTCCTACAGGTTCCGGCAAGACCTCGTTATTGGAACAAGTGTGCGCCCGGTTGCATTGGGGCGTACACAGCGTCACCGGTCATTGCCGTTTAGAGCTGAATGACTTGCTTGGGCAATTCATGCTGGTCGATGGCGGCGCAATGCAGTGGATTGATGGCCCGTTGACCCTGGCAGTCCGCCTTGGGCATGTACTGCTGATCAATGAGATCGATGCCGTAGATCCGGCTGAATTGATAGGTCTGAATGAAATCGTCGAAGGCAAGCCGTTAACGATTCCCCAAACCGGTGCCGTTATCGCACCACATCCGAAGTTTCGGTTAGTGGCAACAGGTAATAGTGCAGGGGCAGGTGATCAATCTGGCTTGTACCAAGGTGTGTTACGACAAAACTTAGCGTTTCTAGATCGATTTCGGCTAATGGAAGTCGGTTACCCCGATCCTGCTGATGAAATGAAACTGTTGGCGGATATGGTACCTAATATGCCAGAACCGCTCCGCGAGAGCATGATTAATGTCGCCAACCAAATCCGCAAAGTGTTTATGGGCGGTCAGGATGGTGGCGGCATGTTGTCGGTCACTTTATCCACTCGTGGCTTGATGCGCTGGGCCTCGTTGGTGGCCACCTTTAAAAGTGCCCCCAATGCCTTGGCGTATGCGCTGGACAGGGCATTAACCTTTAGAGCAGAACCGGCTGAGCGTGAAGCCATTCACCGTATTGCCAAAGATGTGTTTGGTGATGATTGGGTGAGCTAACGTGAGTGTGATTTCTGTGATTGTTTATCGCTAACCAGCCTGATCATCTATTTTATTATTTATTTTTAACCCGGAAGGGGCAAGCCAGCCCATCCGGGGCGGAGCTTGCCTCTTTCAGTAAGGAGGTTTGTATGTCCCAATTGAACAAGGGTGGTAAAGCCAGCGCCATTTTAGGGCGCGTGGTGTTAGTGAAAGTGGAAGCCAATATTTACGGTGCCCGCAAAAAACTCAAGAAAGAAGATCTGGTTCTAGCGGACGGTAGCATACTGCCACCGGAAGATCTGGCCAGTCTGGGTTCTAAACGCTTGCTTGATCCGGAGAAATTAACGGTCTTCAATCGCTTGAAGAAAGAAGCCGAACGTATTTGTTTAAGGGTCGGTACTCGGTTATTAGGTGGCTTTGCTATACCTACGGAATCGGTCGCTAGCATCACTGACGGTCTTGAGCGCATTGCCCAAGATTTTACGGAAGCTAAAGCGCAGTTTTTGGCTGGCTATGATGCGGCGGTGACTGATTGGGTTGTTCGACATCCGGAATTTGCCGGTATTATCGAGCAAGCGGTGGATTCGGTCGAGTATGTATCCACTCGATTGTCGTTTGATTATCTGGTTGTTACCGTTGGCTTACCTGAAATCTTGCCCGAAAAGGAGCTAGCCCGCTTGGAGACTAAAGTCAGTACTTTGAGCGGACAAATGTTCTATGAAATCTCGGTGGAAGCCAGTCAATTGATTGAACAATCGTTATTGGGCAAAGATCAGGTCACTCGAAATGCCTTAAGACCAATCCGGCGGATGCGCGACAAACTCGATGGGCTAAGTTTTTTAGATCATCGGGTAGCGCCGATAGTGAGTAGCATTGATCACTTATTGGCCAGAATACCCAACAAAGGTGCGATTGAAGGCAGTTTGTTGCAGGAGATATTGGCCACTACCATGTTATTAACCGATCCGGATAAAACCCAGCGGCATGGCGAAGGCTTGCTAGCGGCTCAAGCGGGGCAGCTGTCACCGCTAGACACGATTGCTGATGATATAGAAATAGTTGCGGGCGTAAGCGATGTTGTGAATTCTGAGCCTTTTGATGAGGAAAACGCATCGCCCACGCTGACTATCGACTCTACGTTGGACGCAATCACTGTTGAAGAAACTGATGATTGGGTACCCGCAATCAACGAAGAAACAGAAGCGGATCTGGAAGACTTTGCAGATTTGTTTGATGGCATCTTTGATGAGGAAATAGAGTTTGATGAAATTGCTGAGGATTGGACTGGCGTGTTACTAACAAAAGACCAGGTTTCTGAAAAATTAGAACGTGATGCAGTCTTACCCAGCCAAGATAAAACTAACCAGCAAATTGCAAACTGCGACTACTGGTTCTGATGGCACATTAGAAAACCTTAAACATAACCCACAGGGGCAAGCCATTGTCCCTTGGGACTCATGGTTTGCCCCTTTTTATATCTGGAGCAAACCATGAAGAATAAAACCTTACAAAACGCGTTTCCGATTGTCGCAGCTGCCATTGGCAACCGCTTAGGGATCAAAGTCAGTGTAGGCGGTAATCAAGCCTTTACGGACGGCAAGAGAATTCAGTTACCGGCTTATGACGGCGATGATCCCGATTATCAGGACTTTGCCTGGGGTTTGCTAGCCCATGAAGCGGCGCATATTCGCTATTCCGACTTTAGTCTTCACTTTGGCGGGTCGGTATTGCGGCGTCGGTTATGTGGAGCCATTGAAGATGTACGCATCGAACATGAACTGGCCAAGGATTTTCCGGGTACTCGATTAACACTGCGAACCGTGGTGGACAAGATGATTGCCAATGGCAGCTTTATCGCTGCCAGCATTGATGATCATCCAGCAAATATTCTGTATGGCTATGTACTGAAAAGTCTGCGGGCTAGAGTATTAGGGCAGGTGTCATTAAATCCCTTGGTTGAATTGACCGAGGTGGTCTTAAACGCCTATTTTCCCAAAGGAGCCATTATCCGTTTGAAAGGTTTGTTATCGGAAGTGCCCGATGGTCTGGATTCAGAAGGCGATTGTTTAGCCTTAGCTGATCGCATCTTGGCCATGATTAAGGTCGAATGCACACAGCACCCACCGCGAGGCCAACAGGCAAACTCATCGGTGCTGGCTAATGATAACGGTGCGGATAACGATAATAGCTCTGAAGCAACAGACGGTTCGGAGCAGGGGGGGGATGCAGGCGAATTGGACCCTTCTGAATCGCTTGAAAATCCTGAAGACGAACATATTCCAAATCAACATGCCTTTATTCAGGCGCTGATGGAAGCAACCGAAAGTGATCTGGCGGCCGATGTGTTCGATACGCTCAAGTCCGAGTTAGCGTTGGAAACCAATAACGCTAGTGAAGTATTAATGCCCATCGCCTTAGACCCTATGCACCATGATGTTGCTGGCTTAACACTACTTCAAAAAGTGCAGGCTGAATCCGGCAAAATCCGAGCAGCCCTGCAAGGCTTGGTGCAATCGCAGACCTTAAACCGGTCAAGGCAAAGCAGTCGAGGCAGATTAAATGGTCAGCGATTATATCGGCTAGGGCAGGGGGATCCTAAAGTGTTTCTGCGCAGGATGCTGAAAGCATGGCCCAATACGGCGATCCATCTACTGCTCGATAAATCGGACAGTATGGGTTTTCAGGTCGCTAGTACTCAGGGTCACGCTATGGGCAGTCGGTTACCGGTGGCGTTGGAATCGACCGTTGCTCTTGCGCTTGCGCTAGAAGGCTTGCCTGGAGTTAATCCAGGCATTACGGCTTTTCCGGGTAATCAGGCCGGTTCCGTATTCCGGTTGCTGGAGCATGGTCAACGAGTCCGCCAACGTGCAGGTGCTTTTGCCCTCTGGGCTGATGGTAGTACACCGATGACGGAAGCGATTTGGTTTGCGGCCGCCGCTTTGATGCAGTGCCGTGAGCCCCGCAAAGTATTAATAGTGGTGACCGATGGCCAGCCGGATGACACGGTGAGTACGCTGGAAATTATACAGCGTTGCCGTGACAGCGGGATCGAAACGGTTGGCATCGGTTTAGGAATAGAGGTCAGTCATCTGTTTCCTGTCGCCATTGTCATCAACGAGTTACAAGAGTTACGAACGCAATTATTTGAGCTTTCAAAATCGTTACTTTTAGCGGTGTAGGGTCAAGAGAGATTTAATCGAATACCTTCATTTACGATCAATAACCCAACCTCAGTGTAAATACACTAAGTGGTCGCGGTTATTGATCGCAGTTCTCAATGAAGCGGATTTTCTTTTGGTTAAACGAAGATGCCAATAGAAAATCAGTGACTTCATGCGTTCTATTTAGAATGCAGGATCCGGTAATCGCCGGCGTTCCGTCTTTAGGCGGCGTGTATAGGTTTCTATGCGCGTGTCGGGTGCGTTAAGCCCGATAAATTGGTGCAACCTTACTTTCAATTTTTTTTAAAACCCCACTTTGGGCGAACTTCGCCCGCTGGGGAGTGTTCATCCGAGGTTTTTACTTTAACTAGGAGACTTTTATGAACGTTATCTTCGGTATGATCATTTTGGCGCTGTTTATCATTGCCATTCGGGTGATTTGGAGCACTTTGTTTCAAACCATTGCTGCAAGCAAGTCTGCATGGCATTGGCTGGGCTTACAATGGACACAGCGACAAGTGAGAAAATCAGATTCTGCGCTTGTGTTACCTTCTCTGCCATCCACAATGGATTGGAATGACATGGCAGATACAGTACGTCATGAAATTCACCGGCGTAACAGTGGATTCAGTGAGGTGGATAAGCTGGATGCGCAATTGAAATCGCGGCTAAAAACCATTGAGCTCATGAAGGTCGATATTCAAATTGCAAAGCTGGAGCAAGAATTACAGAAGGTGAAACCGGCTGTAGTGCCTATGGCATCTGAGCCAGCTAAAAAGCGCAAACGAGCTAAATCGATTGACTCAACGGTTGTCGATGAGCATGTGAGCAAAGCGCCACCTCAAGTTGGTCACTTGCGTGCCGCTTTAAAAGGCGGCAATGTCCCTATGACACCGGTCAATGAACTTGCCCGCCATTAAATACCCGCCACTCAGAACCTGTCCGTGTCTTTACGGTGCGGACAGGAATCCTGCTGGTATCAACAAACTGTTCTGTCACCAATGCAGCGTTCGGAGCCAAGCTAAGCAAATCCTGCTGGGTTTGTCGCTTTAATTGACGTAGTTCAGCTAGAAATGGCCATGCGGTTTCAGGGTTTTCAAGTGAGCTTAACACCTCCATCTCAGCTTTATTCAATTCGTTGATGAGTTGTTCGCAGAGTTGGATGTTGGTTGCTGTGCTAGCTATAGAACTTGCATTCTGTTGTCGTTGGCGAGTTTGCTGTGTCCCGTCAGGACGGAGGAAACGAAACAAGTTAGAAAATGACTTTATCATGGCGAATTCACCGTAATAGTAGGATTTTAGTCACAATATAGCGCAACACGTTTGATGTCAACTTGCTTGTAAATGTGATTAACTTGCATTTGTAAGCGAATCAAAATCGGTGGGAACAACATCCTTCTGGGTGAAAGGAATTGCTATTTTGATTAAGTAACAAACCTATCAACAACTCAAAAAATCCATGATGGTTTTGCATCGATTGGATTCTGCTCAACCTGATACAACTTTGCTTGGGCTGGTCAATAATTTTATCTTTCCAGGTTGTCGTAAAGAAATCATGCCCTTCCAGAGCGATTTTTAATAAACCAATCGGCTCAGCTACTTCACTAAATTGGAGTGGCATTTGTTGATCTTTAATCTTTAAGGAGTTCAGTATGGACAAAAAATTTATGGTCTCTTATGAGATTAACTATGTGCATAGGGTATCTGTAGGTATCACTGCAGCGGACCCACACTTAGCTCGACAGCTTGCTGAACAGGCATTTAGTAACGCCACGATTTGGGATAACTCCCCAGCTATGCCGTTGTTGTCGGATGAATACCATGAATCTGGCAATAAAAGCCTGGATTGGGATTGTGTAGAGGTTGAATACCTTCCTGAACCGGATTTTTCGGTGGAGCAAATCCAACGGCAACAGATGGCTTTTCGGGTATGCTGGGGCTTGGTCGAAGCTTTTGAATACGCTGAATTAGTCAGTGGTGTGACATCCAGTGAGGACTTGGATGATTTGCTTACTTGGGCAAAGAAAGCCTTGCCGAGTATCACTTAGCAGATAGCAACTAAATCAATAGCCGCTTCGAAATAGATGTGGATTTGTTTTTATCAATCCCAACGGGAAAGTCATCCCGATTGGGAAGTTGGCTTTCACAATTTTTTGGAGATAGTCATGAACTATACAACTTTTACGCATATTTACGAGAATGGGCATGCCGTCCGCTACCGACGCATGCCATATGGAACTTGCTATCATGCAGAGACACTGGAAAAAGTAATCATAGTGTTAGAGCGTTATCGACTTAATCAGCGGAAAGTCCGGTTATATTACGGCGATACCCAAACTGGAAAATCATGGTTGGATGAACACGATGTGGTCGGTCGTATTGGTCGTTCAACTGGTCCTATCAAGGTACCGTTACTGGTAACGGTGGATGATATTGGTGGTCCAGCGTTGTTAGATCATTGCATAATTCGGATCGATAGCCCACGGCAAGTGTTATATCAACACGAGCGATTCCATGTCGGCGAACTAACCATCAAGCAAGGAAAGTCCAAATCCTTATCTTGGCAAGTATTTGTAGATATGGGCTTGCAGGCACGATTTGCTACCCGCAAAGAAGCGGAGCAATATATCCGATTTTTGCAGGGGCAACGATTTTCAAAGCCCTAAGCACGACCATGCAATTAGGATGATTGAAACAAAACTATACAACTTTATGTATTCATCCGTAGCCGACCCCATTCATCCGAGGAATCAGCATATTGTTGCCCAATGAGCGCGATGTTTACTTCCTCGGAAATTTTCAGAGTAGTTGTCGGTGTGCCAAGAAGACAAACAGCTAGAATTCTGTGAGTCATGCTGTATTAATGATGAGGGCAGGCCTCTCAGTGTCGCCAATCAGGTGGAGAAGCAAAACTACCCTGAGCTGCATCCGTAAAAAGCTGTTTTGGTTTGTCATGGGAAAAGGCGGAAATACTTCCGTCAAGTATGAACGAATGAGACGTATGCAAATGAACCACCGAAGAAGTGTCGATAAATGTCGCGGGGGGGGGGCTTAATTCTAGACAACACCCCTTCGATGATTTCAAGTTCATGCGGGGTGAGAGTGGTGCCAATTTGTTATAAAAAATCTTTTTCGCAATTTTTTAGTTGATTGATTCATGGTTGACCAATGATGGCGAGGTCTACAATGTCCATTAGACAATTTCAAACGAGAAGATCAAGGTAATCATGGTCATGGAGACTAAGCCAATTAGAAATATTATTTCCGCCCATCGCTCCCAAATGACGCTATACCGATCTGAACGTATTGAAGAAAATGAGAGTAGGGCGCTAACCATAAATAATAAGCTATCAACCGCCAACGCTTTGTCGATCAGGTAGTTGGTCAGGTTTGGATTCATGCTCTTAACGATACTGATTACCATAATACAGACACCAACCATGGTTGCGGAGTTAGGTAGAATATGATGCGATAAATCATTGGTATTTTGATCTTTCATCTTAGACGTCAGGCGGTTTTTGCTAAATTTAAATTGGAATGGTGCACATGCAATAAATGGGCAATTTCTCTCAGTAAATATTCCTATTGGGTGTATGGAGCACCATCAATAAACGTGATTTTCCATAACAATTCAATCAAATGTAATTTCTGTTCCTGACTGTATAACTTGTTGATCATGGAAGTAAATTGAAAAAAATTGGTGGACTGATTTTTTCGTTGTTTGCCTAGCATGATTGATGAATTGGTTAGAGCAACCATCAAAGAAAGTGTCTGTTGAATTATGTGTAAGAATAATTTTCCCTGTTCTTTGAAGTTCAGCTTGTCGTCCATGTAAATCATTTCCAATATTGACTGTATATTAACACTACTTCTGCCAGCTGTAAGTCTTCTTCTGACGAATGTGCCGATGCTGACAGTGTGGGCTATTCTTCAGTCAAACGTTTGATTTGATTTAGCATGTTTAATAGTTAGCCGCTATGGTCGTTTAATACGAACGGCTGTTGCTTTCTAGTGCCGCAATATTGTTTTTTGCCGCAACATGGTCTTGGGCAGCTGCTTGTTCATAAAGTGCCAAGGTTTTAGCTTCAGCTTTTGATACATCCAGTCCGTTTTCGTATAAATAGTCGTCCCTGAAAAACCCCGAATTTTCACCCCGGCATTGTAATCAACCTCGATGGGCGGCCCCTAGCGGAAAGTAGTCTTCCTGAATTTAGCGAAATCATTGCTAGCGCGCAAACCAACCGCCCCAAAATAAAGACAAAAAAAGCCCGTAACCACAGGGCGAAGTTCCAGGCGGCAGCTGCCATCAATACGTTGATCAGGTCGCCCGAAGTACCTTTGAGGAAGTTGCGCGATAATCTAAAGTCACTCTTCAGGTGGCCTATGATGGGCTCTATGGCGGCGCGCCGACGGCAGCGCTTGCGTTTTTGGTTGCGTTGATAGCGGCTGTCTCTTTTTAGCGGTTTGGCAGGCAGAACGATTTGAGTGCTGCCAACGGTTTTCTGGCCTTGGTAACCTCGGTCACAGACCGCAACCGAGATAGCGTTGCCTCGGCTGTTTTTTCCATGTTCCAGGATAACAGGTAAGGTTTTGCTGTCGTGTAGATTGCGATCATGGCTGGCGACATCGACGATGATATTGGTTGAGGCGGTGCTGGCAATCGATACTTTGTTGCCGTATTCGTAGGGTTTGTGGTCTTTGCCTTTGGCGATGCAATACACGTCAGGCTCATGCAGAGAATAAATTTTGTCACTGTCCTTGGGTTGCTGCCCTAAAACGCGTTCGTAAAACAAGAAATCCTTCTGAGTGTGCTCGAACAGTTCGTATTTTGGCAACGTCCGGCGCAACTCGCGGATCAGGGTGTGAGCGATGGTGCGCAGGCGCTTCAATGCTTTTTTGGCTTTAGCCCGACGTTTTACGTGGCGAAAATGCCGCAAGCTCAACCGTAAACTTTTGGTTTCTTTGGCGTAGGTGCGCCGCAGTGCAATACCGTGGCGTCTGGCGAGCTTTTGTAATCGGTTGATGATCTTGATCGCCAGTTTGCCATCGGTCGGGTAGGTGATGTTTTTTTCCTGAACCGTGGTGTCGATGTTGACCGTACTTTCGAGTGCCGCCTTGCCGTGCATCTGGACACTGACGGCAAATAGCTTGTCAACGCCATCGGTGCCGATCCGTTTTCTAAAGTGAACCAGTTCGGTGCTATCGCACGGCAGCTTCAAACTGAACT
>Ga0208264_1000132_pt1 | contig 37610 bp, 40 predicted proteins | sample LakWasMet31_HOW6_2_FD_183873 | JGI IMG/M metagenome (GOLD analysis project Ga0208264, IMG submission 183873) | Freshwater sediment methanotrophic microbial communities from Lake Washington under simulated oxygen tension - Sediment Metagenome... | ecosystem: Environmental > Aquatic > Freshwater >... | reverse complement strand
GCCGCCAGGGTTATGATCGAAACGAGCGTAGCGCTTTGCCCGGGATTTTGTTCGCTCAAGGCCGGAAATACCGTATCCAGCGGGATTTGCAGCAATCCCCCACACAGCGCCAAAACGCTCAGCAGTACGAGAGGAATAGTCATACGTCCGCCGATTTTCTTTTCGATCTCCCGTGTTGGCTTGCCGAAAAACACCACAAATACCAGACGAAAGCTGTAGATGCCGGTGATCAAAGCGCCCAGGCAGCCAGCCCCCCACAGGAGGGGGGAGGTTTCGTAGGCGGCCAGTAAAATTTCGTGCTTGCTGTAATAGCCGGAGGTAAAAGGCAGCGCGGTCAGCGCGGCGCTGCCGATCATAAAACTCCAGAAGGCGAGCGGCATTGCTTTGCGCAGCCCCCCCATTTTAAAAATGTCATGTTCGTGGTGAAAACTGAAGATCACCGCGCCGGCGGCCAAGAATAGCAACGCCTTGAAGAAGGCATGCGTCAGCAGGTGAAAAATCGCCGCCGACCAGGCCCCAACGCCAAGCGCGAGAAACATGTAGCCGATCTGGCTAATCGTCGAATAGGCGAGGATGCGTTTGATGTCGGTCTGCACGAGACCCGAACAGCCCGCCATTAATAGCGTAACCGCGCCAATCAAAGCGACCGCGCCTTGCACCGGAGGCGCCAGCATGAATAAGACATGGGTGCGGGCAATCAGGTAGACCCCGGCGGTGACCATCGTGGCGGCATGGATCAGCGCGCTGACTGGCGTGGGGCCTGCCATCGCGTCCGGCAGCCAGGTCTGCAAAGGCAGTTGTGCGGATTTGCCTACCGCGCCGCCCAAAATCAGCGCCGCCGCGACGATCGGCAACACGGCACCGGTTGTCCATTGGCTCTGGGCCCGGCCCATCAGCGACGGGATATCGAGCGTATGCAATTCGGTGAAAAGCAGGAATAGGCCCAATGCCAGCGCGGTATCGCCGATGCGGGTCATCACGAAGGCCTTGCGTGCGGCATAGCCGTTGGCCGGATTTTGATACCAGAAGCCGATCAGCAGATAGCTGCCGAGGCCCACGCCTTCCCAGCCCAGGTAAAGCAGCACCAGATTATCCGCGAGCACCAGCACCAGCATCGCCGCGACGAAAAGATTCATGTAGGCGAAAAAACGCGCATAACAGGCGTCCGTTTCCATGAATTCGGCCGCGTACAGATGAATCAGAAAACCGACGCCGGTTACGACGAATAGCATCGTCAGAGATAAAGCGTCGAGGTAAAAGCCGAACGGAATCGACAAGTCGCCCGACACGATCCACGAGCCCAATGTCAGATGGTAGGGTGCCATTAAACCTTGCAGGAACTCGAAACCGATCAGCGCCACCAGCAATGCCGATATCCCTACACTGCCGGCGCCGATCCAGGCGACATGCCGTTTAGACAAGCGCCGGCCGTAAAATACCAGGATCAAAAATCCCAGCAGCGGAATGATCGGTACCCAGCCCAGCAAGTCAAACACGGTCGTCTCCTAGCCTTGCATCTGATTGATCGAATCGGCGTCCAACGTTTTGAAGCGGTGGAAAATCTGCAGCGCCAAGCCGAGGCCGATACCCACTTCCGCCGCGGCCAGCGTCAATACCAGCAAAAATAGGATTTGCCCGTCCGCCTGTCCCCAGCGCGACCCCGCCACGATAAACGCGAGTCCGGCCGCATTCAGCATCACTTCGAGGGACATCAGGATCATGATCAGATTGCGACGCGCCAATACGCCGATCAAGCCGAGCACAAACAGCAGACCGGACAGCAGCAGCCCCATTTCGGCAGGAATCACGCTCATGGTTCGCTCCGGGGTTTTGCCATTTTCAGTATCGGTTTGCCGAGATGATAAGCCCCGACCAGACCGGTCAGCAGCAGGATCGAGGCCAGTTCAACCGCGATCAGATAAGGTCCGTATAACGCCATACCGACCTGACTGGCACTGACTACATGGCCGGTTTCGGCGCTGCCGCCCTGGACGATGACCACAAGCATTTCGGTGAATAGGATCAGGGCCAACAGCAACGGGCCTAACCACGTCCCTGGCTCAAGCCAGGCGCGTTCCTGGGCTATCGTTTTGTGCCCTTGATTCAGCATCATGATCACGAAAACGAAAAGTACCATGATCGCGCCTGCGTAAATGATCACTTCCAGCACGGCGGCAAAATAGGCGCCTAACAAAAAGAAAATCACGCCGACGGCCAGCAGCGACAGAATCAGGTACAACAGGCCATGAACCGCATTGAGCCGCGTAATCATCATGATCGTCGCGAAAACCGCGACCGCGGACGTGACATAAAACAGGATCAACGTCATCATGCTCTCCTTCAAGGCAGCAGGGTTTTTACATCAACAGGCGGAGATTCGTTTTCGGCCTGACCCTTGGCTTTGCCAAAGATCGTCATGCCGGCGACCCGGTAAAAATTGTAATCGTGATATTTTCCGGTACCGTCGATCAACAGATGCTGTTTCTCGTAAACCATGTTCTGCCGGTCGTATTCGCACATCTCGAAATCCGGCGTCAATTGGATCGCAAAGGTCGGGCAGGCTTCCTCGCAAAATCCGCAGAGTATGCAGCGGGAAAAATTGATCCGGAAAAATTCGGGATACCAGCGGCCATTCTCGTCTTCGGTTTTCTGCAACGCAATACAATCGACCGGGCAGACGACCGCGCAAAGGTTGCAGGCTACGCAGCGCTCTTCGCCGTCCGGGTCGCGGGTCAGTATAATGCGTCCCCGATAACGTGGGGACAAAGCCGGTTTCTGTTCAGGGTATTCGACCGTATCCGCCTTGACGAACGAATGCTTCAATACTTCCCACAATGATCGCAATTGACTCAGCATTGTCTTTTCCTGGTTTCGATACATTAACCCGGCGACGCCAGCACTACCGCGCCGGTCACCAGCAGGTTCAAAAGTCCCGCCGGCAAGAGGATTTTCCAGCCAAAGGCCATCAGCTGATCGTAGCGCGGGCGCGGCAGCGCGCCGCGGATCAGAATAAAAAACAACACGCCGATGCCGGTTTTCAGACAAAACCAGACTAAAGGGGGTAGCCATGGCCCCAGCCAGCCGCCGAAAAAAAGCGTGACGATGATCGCCGAACTCAAGATGATCGCGACATACTCGCCGACGAAAAACATGCCGAATTTCATGCCGGAGTACTCGGTATGAAAGCCCGCCACCAGTTCCTGTTCGGCTTCGGGCAGGTCGAGAGGTGCGCGTCGGCTCTCGGCGATGACCGCAATCAGGAAGATGACGAAGCCGATAAATTGCGGCACGACAAACCAGACGCCACGCTGAGCCTCGACGATCTCTCGCAAATTGAATGTACCGGAAAGCATCACCACGCCCATGATCGAAATGCCCATGAAGACTTCGTAGCTGACGGTCTGCGCCGCGGCGCGCAGGCCGCCGAGCAGCGAATATTTGTTATTGGATGCGTAGCCGGCCAGTACGATGCTGTAGACCGACAGCGAGGACAAGGCCAGGAAATAAAGCAGCCCGAAATTGAAGTCGATGATGCCAATGCCCGGCGCAAAAGGAATCACCGCGAATCCGAGCAGCATGGCGATGAACACGATGGCGGGCGCGAGCACAAATACCCCTTTGTCCGCAAAAGGCGGAATCCAGTCCTCCTTGAAAAACATCTTGATCATATCCGCGGCCACCTGCATCAGACCCAACGGTCCGACCCGATTGGGCCCGAGTCTGTCCTGCCAGATCGCCAGAAGACGCCGCTCCACCCAGATCAGCATCGCCGCGACAAAAATCACCGAGGCCAGAATGCCGACGATATCGCTTGCTTGACCGAGTTCAGCGTTCATCAGCGAATCTCCGTATCGGGCGATTGTTCGGGCTCCGCTTTTTTCAGCACAACCCGGGCGCCATTTTTTAAGAGGAGACATTGCGGCAGACCGGCCGTGACGCCGAGCATGGCGGGAGGCAAGGTAAGCTCGATTCGCACAAGACTTCTCACTAAGAGAAATCCCTTTGGGTCGAAAATTTCGACTGGCTCGCTGCCGCAGACGCCCAAGGTTTCGGCATCCTCGGGATTGATTAAAACGCAAAAAGCGGGAAGCCGTTCAACAATCGGTTGTGAATGCAGGCTGAGCTCTTCGCTGCCGAAAATGTTCGGCAGAAGGATGACTCGCCAAAGCCCAGGTTCCTGTTTTGAAGGCAATGGAATTTCCTTAAACCAGGGCAGCGTTCCCGAGGCTTCAATCAAGCGGATGCCGGCATCGCCGCCGCGCAGAGGACCGCCGATTTGATCCTGGAACTTATTGACCGACTGATTGGAATTCCAGCCCGGCGCCCAAACCACCGGCAATAAAGCCGGCTGAACATGAACCGTGTCGCCTTCCATCGAAAAAGCGAACGCCGTTTCCGTGTCCTGCGGTTGGCCGAGTTCGCTGACCTTGATGTCGGCATGCATCGCGGTGCGCCCGCTGTAGCGGTGCGGTTGCCGCGGGATTTTAGCGCCGATGGGTTGGGCATTTCCAAGCGGCGCGAGGCGGTCTAACCAGGCAAGACCCGGAATAGATGCCGCGCAGGCCGAAGCCAGATCCTGAAAATGGTTCCATTGAGGGTTCTCGATCGCCTGGATAAGCCATTGCCAACTGGCCTGTACCCGTCCTTCCGCCGGGTAAACCGGAAAATAACGCTGAGCCCGTCCTTCATTGCTGACCACGGTGCCTTCGGATTCGGCGAATGTCGCGGCGGGCAGCAACAATTCGACTTTGGTGGCCGTGTTGTTATGTAAACTGTCGATCGCCACGACATGGCTAGCGGCACTAAAGAACGAATCCATTTGCGGCATCGGTGCGCGCCGATACAGGTCGTTCTCGAGAATCACCACGGTATCGGTCGAACCGTCGTTCACGCGCGCGAAAACCTCATGCAGTCGTTTGCCGCCGATCATCGCCAAGCCTAAACTGTTCGCTTCGGGCAGCGTAAAGATCAAGCCTTTGTCCTGAGCCGGCAGCGCCTTCGCGACATTGTACGCCGCCTGAATGACCGCCAGGCTCGCTGAACTCGTTCCAGTAACAATCAGAGGCCGTTTTGCCTGCATTAATTGGCTGGCTATCGTGGAAGCCTGCGCCCGTTCCGCATCGCCAAGATCGTGGGGAAGGGGAGATTCCTGATTTAGGTAATGAGCGATCGCGAAGCCAAAACGGGCGATCGCATTCGGGCTGCCGTGAAAGGTAGAGGTGGCGACATCATCGAGCCGGGTGGCGCAGAGGCTCGCGATGAACAGCGGGCTTCGCGCCAGATTCTGCAACTGCCGGACAGCGGCATCCAGCCAGTGAGGAATTTTCAATTGGTGGGCCAGTTCGAACGTTGCGTTGCGTACCGCCTGCCGCAGCGATAGCGCTAGACGCGGCGCGCTGTGCGTGACGTCTTCTCCCAAAATCAATACCGCATCGGCCTGTTCGGTTTCGTGTAGGGAAGGGGTATGAATGCCGCCTTTAGTCATGATATTCAGAATTGTATCGAGCAGCGTGTGCTCGGTGTCGTCAAACCCCAGATAGAAATTGGCCTCGCCGACCAGAGAGCGCAGTGCGAAATTCGCTTCCAGAGAAGCGCGCGGCGATCCGATGCCAATGGCTCCCTTGGGTAATTTCAGCAGCGTTCGAAAATGCGTCGTCGCGGTTTCCGAAGTTGCGGCGGTTTGACCCGAAATCCGTGGGGCATGAATGCGGAGGGCACTGTTCACGAAGCCGTAGCCGAAGCGTCCGCGGTCGCAGAGAAAATAGCCGTTCACCTCACCGTGATAACGGTTGACGATCCGCCGCAATTCGCCGTAGCGCTCTCCCGGCGCGGTGTTGCAGCCCAGGCTGCAGTGAACGCAGACCGAAGGCGCGGTCTGCAAGTCCCATTTGCGCGTGTAATGCGCGCTGAAGGTTTTGTCGGTAAAGACGCCGGTAGGGCAGACTTCGACCAGATTGCCGCTAAATTCGCTGTCCAGCGCGCCGTCCTCGAAGCGGCCGAAATAAACGTTGTTATGGCTGCCCAGGACCTGGAGGTCATCGCCGCCGGCATAGTCGTTATAGAAACGGACGCAGCGGTAGCAGGCGATGCAGCGGTTCATTTCGTGATTGATGAACGGGCCAAGATTCTGGTTATGATGGGTGCGCTTTCGGCCCCGGTAGCGGCGTACGGTGTGACCTGTCATCACCGTCATATCCTGCAGATGACATTCTCCGCCTTCTTCGCACACCGGGCAGTCGTGCGGATGATGGGTCATCAGGAGTTCGATGTTGTCGCTGCGGAATTGCCGGGCCTGTTCGGCGGCGATGGAAATTCGCAGGTTATCGGCGACCGGCGTCATACATGCCATCACCAGGCGTCCGTGACTATCGTCCGCGTCCTTGTATTGGACAATCGCGCACTGCCGGCAGGCGCCCGCCGATCCCAGCGCCGGATGCCAGCAAAAATAAGGCAGATCGAGGCTCAGCGATAGGCAGGCAGAGAGCAGATTGTCGCCGTCCTTTACGTCGTAAGTGCTGCCGTCGATTTCGATGCGGGCCATCAGCCGGTCTCCAGGATCGTATTGCCGCAGGAAATGTAGCGCTCAAAATCCGCGCGGAAATATTTCAGCGCGCTTTGCAAAGGCTCCATTGCGCCGGGAGCCAAGGCGCAAAAAGTATTGCCGGGCCCCAGCATCCGCGTTAAGCCGGCTAGCGTATCGAGATCTTCGAGCCGTCCGCGTCCCTCTATGATGTCTTTCAACAAGGTCACCGTCCACGGCAAACCGTCTCGGCACGGCGTGCACCAGCCGCACGATTCCTGCGCAAAGAATTGTTCAAGATTCAGCACCATTTGCACCGGGCAGGTCTGGTCGTCGAGCACGATGAGGGTGCCTGTGCCCATGCGGCTGCCGGCCTTCGCGACCGCATCGTACTCCATTGGCACGTCGAGATGTTCGGGCAGCAGGAAATCGGTCGAGGCGCCTCCGGGCAGAAAGCCGCGCAGCTGATAGCCATCGCGCATGCCGCCGGCATGATCCTCGATGATTTCGCGGATCGGCGTACCCATAGGCAATTCCCAGAGGCCTGGGCGCCTGACCCGCCCGCTCGCGCCGAACAGCTTGGTGCCCTTGTCCGCGCCGCGTCCCAGACTTCGATACCATTCGACGCCGTAATGCAGAATATGCGGCACGTTGCACAAGGTTTCGACATTGTTGACCACGGTCGGCTTGCCCCACAGGCCGCTGACCACCGCGAAGGGCGGTTTGGGGCGGGGGGTGGCTCTTTTGCCTTCCAAGGCATTCAAGAGCGCCGACTCTTCGCCGCAGATGTAGCGACCGGCGCTGCTGTGCAGATGAATCTGCAGGCTGAAATCCGAATCGAGGATATGCTCGCCTACATAACCCTGAGCGCGGGCTTCCTCCATGGCGTGGGTCAATCTTTCGGCCGCCAGGTGGTATTCGCCGCGCAGAAAGATATAGGCGGTTTGCGCCTGAATTGCATAAGCGGCGATCACGATGCCTTCGATCAGTTGATGCGGGTCTTTTTCGAGCAGGAGTCTGTCCTTGAATGTTCCCGGTTCCATTTCATCGCCGTTGACGACCAGATAGTGGGTCGGGTTTCTGTCAGCGCCGTTCGGCTCCGGCATCGGAACGAGGCTCCATTTCAGGCCGGTATTGAAGCCTGCGCCGCCCCGGCCTCTGAGTCCTGAGTCCTTGACCCATTGCTGGACTTCTTTTGGCTGTAGATTCTTAATCGCGTTGGCGAGTCCCTGATAGCCGCCGGTTTGCAGATAATCCGCCAGCGACGCGAAGGGGCGATCCGCTTTGATGTTTTGGGTTAATGGTCTGTCCATTCTATCCATCGCGCTTTATTCCCCGAAAATCTGCTTCACCGTATTATCGGCGAGATCCAGTATCAGTTGATCGCCGACCATCGCCACCGGTGCGTGATCGCAGGCGCCGAGGCAGACGATCGGTAAAATCGTGTATTCGCCATCTTGTGACATTTCGCCGAGTTCGACGTTCAAATGCCGGCACAGACGTTCGCGGACCTGTTCAGCGCCCAGCATCCAGCAAGTGACGCTGTTACAAACATGGATCACGGTCTTGCCGACGGGCTGACGATAGATCAGATTATAAAAAGTCGCGACGCCTTCCAGTTGCGCCGGCGCGATAGCGAGCAATTCGGCGACGGCCACGAGGCTGTCGTCGGAAACCCAGCCGCGGTGTTTTTGAACGATCTTCAGCGCCTCTATCGAAACGGCTGACTTGTCTTCATAGTGGCTCATTTCGCTGTGAATCTCGCCGATTTCGGCGGAGTTTAAACCTGCAAACGGTTGGTTTGTTGATTCCTGCATGTCAGCGGTCCACGTCGGCCATCACAAAATCGATGCTGGCCAGTATCGCGATCAGGTCGGGTATCATCATGCCCCGGCACATCATCGGTATCATTTGCAAATGTGCGAAAGAAGGCGTTCGGATGCGGGTGCGGTAGGACATGCCGCCGCCGTCGCTGGTCAAGTAATAGGCGTTCAAGCCCTTGGTCGCCTCGACGGTCACACAGGCCTCGCCGGCCGGTACGACAGGCCCCCAGCTCACGTTCAGAAAATGTTGAATCAAGGTTTCGATATCGTGCAGCGTGCGCGTCTTCGGCGGTGGCGTGGTTAGCGGATGCTCGGCCTTATAGGGGCCTTCTGGCATGTTGTCCAGGCATTGCTTGATAATCCTGACGCTCTGGCGCATTTCCTCGACTCGCACCGCGCAGCGGTCGTAGCAGTCGCCATGCGCTGCGGTCGGTATCTCGAAGTCGTAGTTTTGGTAGCCCGAGTACGGCCGCGCTTTCCGGTAATCCCAGTCCAGGCCGGTCGCGCGCAGTCCCGCGCCGGTCGCGCTCCAGGCTATCGCTTGCTGGGTCGTATAAGCGCCGACGCCCTGCGTCCGGCGTTTGATCGTGCTGTTCTGTAGCACCAGTTTGTCGTAATCGTCCAGCCGCCCCGGCAGATAGTCGACAAATTCCCGAATCCTCCTGTCCCAGCCTTTCGGCAAATCCATCGCGACGCCGCCGATCCGGAAATAGCTGGAATGCATGCGGGCGCCGCTGATCGTTTCGACAATATCGAAGACCTTTTCGCGGTCGATGAACATGTAAAAAATAGGCGACATCTGGCCGATGTCCTGCGCAAAGGTGCCATAGAACAAAAGATGGCTGGCCAGCCGGTAGAATTCGGAAATCATGACCCGAATCACCTCGGCCCGCTGCGGGACCTTGATGCCCGCCAGTTTTTCGACCGCCAGCACATAAGGCAGGTTGTTCAGCGAGCCGCCCAGGTAATCGACCCGGTCCGTGTAAGGGATATAGGTATGCCATGATTGGCGTTCACCCATTTTTTCGGCGCCGCGGTGGTGATAGCCGATGTCCGGCAACGCGTTGACGATCTCTTCGCCGTCCAGTTGCAGGGCGATGCGAAAAGCGCCGTGAACGCTCGGATGATTCGGCCCCATGTTCAGAAACATGAAGTCGGTCTCTTCGCTGCTCCGGCTCATGCCCCAATCCTCGGGAACGAAGCGCAAGGCGTCTTGCTCGATTTCTTGGCGTTCGTCGGGAAGGCTAAAAGGTTCCATTTCGGTCGCGCGGGCGTAATGGTCCTTGCGCAGCGGATGGCCTTGCCAGGTTGGCGGCATGATGATGCGCCGAAGATGCGGATGGCCTTCGAAGACGATGCCGAACATGTCCCAGACTTCGCGTTCGTACCAGTCGGCGGCGGGCCAGATATCGCTAATCGTCGGTAGGGCTAAATCATCTTCGTACAGGGCCACTTTCAGACGAATGTCCTCGTTGCGGGTAAATGAAAGTAGATGATAGATGACTGTAAAGTCGCTTTCCGGCAGGCCGTGACGGTGAACGCGCTGACGCTCGTCGACGGCGGTCAGGTCGAACAGCAGCACATAAGGGGAAAATATCTGGAGCTTTAAATAGCCAAGGATGGTGCGAAGATGCTGACGAGGTATCCATAAGGTCGCGATGCCGTCGTCGGTGGATTGAGTAATTAGGTCGGCGATACTCAAGCGCTCGGCGAGTTCCTGTGCGATTTCGAGATTGCCAGAAGGGTCAGCGGTTTGGTCGGCGTTAGCGTTCACTGTTTAATCCCCTGAATCCGGTCGATCTAGAGTTCGTCGGGACTTCTTAACTCCCGAGTGCGCATCCTTTCATCGGTCAGAAGGTCGCGATAGCTCGGTTTTTCGGCCGGTTTGACGACGGCTTGGTCGCCGACGATCCAGCTTAAAGGGCGCCTTTCCTGGCCTATCGCATTTTGCAGCAGCATCAGCCCCTGCAATAGCGCTTCAGGCCGGGGAGGGCAGCCCGGCACATAAACGTCGACCGGCAGAAATTTATCTACGCCCTGCACGACACTGTAGATATCGTACATACCGCCGGAGTTCGCGCAGGAACCCATCGAAATCACCCAACGCGGCTCCAGCATCTGCTCATACAGGCGTTTAACGACAGGCGCCATTTTCCGAAAAACGGTGCCTGATATGACGATCAAATCGGCCTGACGAGGCGAAGCACGGATCACCTCGGAGCCGAAACGGGCAATGTCGTGACGGCTGGTGAAGGCGGTCGCCATTTCGACGTAACAGCAGGAAAGCCCGAAATTAAACGGCCAGACCGAATTGGCCTGGCCCCAGGCGACCATGTCCTCGAGTCTCGCGAGCAGGAAGCTGTGGCGAAGCACCTCTTCGTTCGCATGCGTCCCTGGTTGCGGGGCGGGATCATCGTCGGCGCGGGTCAGAGTCCAATGCATGAATATCCCCTATGGCCTGTTGACAGGAGCATCGTGGCGTTGCCGGCGGGTCCGCCAGTCGAGCGCGCCGATTGCGGCGAGGTAGATTAGTGTTGCGATCAGGATGCCGATAAAAATCAACGCTTCGAAAAAGCCCATCCACCCTGCCTGCTTCACGGCCACTGACCAGGCAAACAGAAAGACGGTCTCCATATCGAAGATCACAAAAAAAATCGCTATCAGATAGAAGTGCACCGAAAAACGAATATGCACATCGCCTGTTGGGACGATGCCGGATTCGAAAGGCTCATCGGCAGCCTGCGCGCGGTGTCTTTGTCCGAGAAGATAAGCGCCGCCCAGCATCATGGCAGTAATCAAGAGTATCGCCCCGAAATAAATGATCAGAGGGAGAAGATTGGCGGCAGGACTGACTTCGGCATTCATTCAGAACCCTCATCTTACCGAGAATGAGAAGGAGACCAGCCTTCAGAGTCACCAAATTTGAATCAATTCGGGCTTCGATAAAGCTTATTTCGGATAGTCTCTATTTGGGGATAAAAACTGTCCCCCTAGCTTCATTTAATTGATGTGACAAAACAATTCGGTAATCGTTCGCAGATTTTTTGTACTTGAGTTAATACGAATGAACTCATCCTTTCCCATTCCCGTTCAGCATCGCCTTGACTGCATCGGCCAGCAAGCCGTCCAGCCTGATGCAGGAGGTCGTATGATCGATGCTGTCGGTGCTCCAGAGCGCCTGGATGCCGGCCTCTCGAATCACGCGCTCGGCATCGCCGCAAAACAGCGCATGGGTCACGACCGCATGAATCTCGCCTGCGCCTTTGGCCTTTAACAATTCGGCGGCCTTGGCCAGCGTGCGTCCGGTGCTGGCCATGTCGTCGACGATCACGACCGGTTGGTGACGGTAATCGGCATCCGGCAGCGTCAGCGTGACCTGGGTGTCGCCGAGCCTGACTTTTTCAGCGACCTGAAATGAAAAGCCTGTCATCTCGGCAAGCGTCGCCACCCATTGCCTCGATTCGCTGTCCGGACCGAGCAACAGCGCGGTATCGAGCTGCTGTTTGAGAAAATCCGCGATCGCGGCCGTGGCGTTCAGGCTGATCGCATGATCGAGCGGTATCGCCTGTTGCAGCCGGTCGATCCGGTGCAGGTGCGGATCGACCGTGATCACAGCGTCGAATAGGTCGGCCAGCAACCGACCGATGTGACGCTGGCTGACCGCGACGCCCGACCGGTTCGCAAAGTCCTGGCGCATGTAGCAGAGATAAGGCGCGATCAGCGTCAAACGCTTTGCGCCGAGTTCCCTTGCGGTTCTGGCAGAGAGCCATAATTCGATCAGCTTGTCGTTCGGCTGGTTCAGGCTGCGGCAAATCAGCACATGCTCGGGCAAATCGGGGGGCAGGGCGATGAAACTTTCGCCGTCCGGAAAATGATGCACCTCGACTACGGCCAGCGGCAGTCCGAGACGCTTTGCCAGGCGTCGCGCCTGCGGCAGATAATCGGAAAAGGCCAGAATCAGCATCGTTCTAAAAGGCCATCAGCGGCTTGAGTAAGTCGACACTATCGCCCAAGGTGTAGCCGTCGTTTTGGGCGGCCAGATCCTTAGCGAAGGTGAAGTCGGCCGGAAACTCGGCATGAATGCGGTACAATACATCGCCTTTTTTGACCGGGCTGCCCAATTTTTTGAGCAGATCGACGCCGGCCCGTTTCATCATCGGCGCGCCGGCCATCCGGGCGATTTTGGCCATCTGCAGATTGTCGATTTCGGTCACGATGCCGTCGTTTTGCGCAACCACCTCATGACAAAGCGAGCCCGGCGTCAAATCGATCGGTTTCGAACCCTGAGCCTGGATAATCTCGTTCATTTTCGCACAGGCCCGGCCCGATTCGAGAATATCGCGCGCAATCGCATAGCCCTGACCGCCGCGCACGTCGGGGTCGAATTCGATGATGCGGCCGGCCAAGTGCAAGGATTTTTGACGCAAATCCTCTGGTGCACCAGGATCGTTTTGCAGCACCAGCATCACATCGCGCGCTTCCAGCGCAGGGCCGATGCCGCGTCCGATCGGCTGGCGTCCGTCGGTGATCATCACTTCCAGATGCAGGTTCAGCCGGTCGCCGACGAATTCGAACAGCTTGCGCAATGCGAGCGCCTGCCGCATTTGCCTAACTTTCGCGGAAGGACCGACAGGTATGTCGATCAAAAGATGCGTCGAGCCGGCCGCCAGCTTTTTGGACAAGATCGACGCAACCAATTGACTCTGCGAATCGATGCTTAACGGACGCTCAACCGCGATCAACATATCATCGACCGGCGCGAGCCGGGCCGTGCCGCCCCAGGCCAGACAGCCGCGTTCGCGGCGCACGATGTCATGCAATTGCTCGGGAGTCAGATTGACTTCGCATAACATTTCCATGGTATCCGAGGTGCCGGCCGGCGAGGTGATCGCCCGGCTCGACGTTTTCGGGATCAGCATGCCATGCGCGGCGACGATCGGCACGACCAGCATCGAGGTCCGGTTGCCGGGAATACCGCCGATGCAATGCTTGTCGGCCACCAGGGGTTCATCCCAGTCGATCCGGTCTCCGGATTGCAGCATCGCGCGGGTCAAATAGAGCAGCTCGTCGCGATCCAGACTGTTTTGGCCGGTCGCGACCAGAAAAGCGGCAATCTCCATTTTCGAATAGCGGCTTTCGACGATGTCATTGCATATGCTATTGAAGTCGGCCTGATCGAGCCTCTCACCATTGATCTTGCGGCGCACAGCATCCATCGATTTGGGCGGTTCGGCATGATTGACCGTGACCAGGCAGCCTTCTTCGCAGCTGAATTGCTCGAAAGCCTGTTCCGACAAGCCGAGCTCTCCGGGCTGCACGATCGAAGCATCATCGACCACATTCAGAACCGCCAGCACCTTGGTGCTGTCCAAACTGACCTGAATCTTCGACAGCGCCTGAAAACCCTCCGCGCGGTAAATGCCGCATTCGCGGTGCATATAGGCGACGTTTTCATGATAGGTATCGATCGCGGTTCGGCGAAGTTGCAGGGTGTCGGTACTCATGGCGGTTGTTATGGTTAGCGTTTGCCGATCATGCGATTAATCCGGCCTATTGTCAACTAGCCGGCTTTACAGGCAAGCCATGGAATGGCATAGTAAACCATTGGCCGGCAGACTCAATGGCGCCGAGGGCAGGGAACCACAAACCCGCTTCGGCCGAGAGTTTGCGGCAGACGGAGAATTACATCATCAATTATGAGCAAATGCAGTTGGGCGTTGAGCAGCCCGCAAATGGAAAACTATCACGACGCCGAATGGGGCGTGCCGGTGCATGACGACCGGTTGTTGTTTGAATTTCTGGTATTGGAAGGTGCGCAGGCCGGGTTGAGTTGGTCGACGGTTTTAAACAAGCGCGAAAATTATCGGCAGGCGTTCGATCATTTCGATCCCGAAACCGTGGCTCGCTACGACGAACAGAAGATTGAAGAACTACTGCAAAATCCGGGCATCATCCGCAACCGTTTGAAAGTTCAGGCCGCCGTGGCCAATGCCAAGGCTTTTCTGGCCGTGCAGGAAGCCTTCGGCAGCTTCGACGAGTATATCTGGCGTTTTGTCGACGGCGTGCCGGTAATCAATCATTGGCGGACGCTTGAGCAAATTCCGGTCTCGACGCGCGTGTCCGAAATCCTTAGCCGCGACCTGAAGAAGCGAGGCTTCAAGTTTGTCGGCAGCACGATCTGTTATGCGCACATGCAGGCGACCGGCATAGTCAACGATCACACGGTCGATTGTTTCCGGCATGCCGAAATCATCAATCAATATCCATTGCCAGAAGAAGAGGAGTAAATCGCCATGCGTTTTTTACATACGATGATTAGGGTTCGCGATCTGGACGAGTCGCTCGATTTTTTCTGCAACAAACTGGGACTGATCGAAGGCAGAAGGATGGACAGCGAGGTCGGCCGCTTCACGCTGGTTTATCTGCACGCGCCCAAAGACGCCAACCAATCCAAAGAAATGCAGTCCCCGGAAATCGAACTGACCTTCAACTGGGACCCTGAAGACTATACCGGCGGCCGCAACTTCGGTCATCTGGCGTTTGAAGTCGACAACATTTACGAAACCTGCCAAAAGCTGATGGATGCCGGCATCTTGATCAACCGACCGCCGCGCGACGGCCACATGGCGTTCATCCGTTCGCCGGATCAGATTTCTATCGAATTATTACAGAAAGACGGCCCGTTGCGGCCCCAGGAACCATGGCTTTCTATGGCGAATAGCGGAAGTTGGTAAAACCAACAGGTCTTTTTATACTTCTCTTGCACATGCTGAAATGGCAATATCAACCCGGCAGACGTGGAAATAGCTGGAAATTTTCGATTGATGAACAGCGCTTGCGCTTTCAAAAAGTCCTTAAGCAAAATCCCGGCTTAAAATCCGGTATTGCTGAAATCCTATCCGATGCTTATGAACTCGCCGTGATGAAGGCCGCGCATGAAACGGGATTACGTTTCGATATATTTCCTGTTGCTTGTCCATGGACAATGGAACAATTGATTCAGAAAGATTTTTATCCGGATTGAACTGATGTTCTTTCAATCGCAGCCAAGGCGCTTATAGCCACAAGTCCGTCATTCCGGCAGGGATTGCCGGAATCCAGGCCACAGGGATGTTTTAATCATTGAGGCATCACTCAGCCGCGTTTGAATGACTTGCTTAAGGGCAAAATCTCTAAATTTTCACTCGATGCTTTACTAAATATCGCGGAGCCTCTCGGTCTTCGGGTTCATATAACGCTTGATGCGGCATGATGATTTTGGGCGCCTGACCGGACGGACACCGATAAAGGGTCTTCCCGGCATGGGCCCACAGGAGCAAGGCGCTTTGCCTATATTAGCATCAGCTTTTGCTGTTGTTTTTTTCCCATTCCTTTTTTGCCCTCATAAAATCATTTGCACAAAAGACTCGGGTTGCATGATCTCTTAGATAATTACATTGTTCGGGTTTCTGGTATATTTTTTTGAACTCTGAATTCTCTTGTACTGCTGCCTGATAGGCTTTTGTGCTGTTTTCATACACAATTTGACTCCTTGTTTTAGGTACTACAATTTGGGGGGCGCTATAAAGCGGGTAGGGCCTTAATTTCGATTCCAAGGATTCGCTTCTAGTCCCTCCCGTAATGAAGTTGCTTATGCCTCTTGCCAGTTCTTTAAACTCAAAGCTGGTTTGCTTTATTAGCATGGCTTGCCCGCCGAAGTAGATCACTTCCATTACAATCAAACAACAAAACACGATGGCGACGGCTGGGATTATCGGAAAAATTGGTTCTGGCCCATCATGATTTCTTTCTTCATCATACCTATGATTTTTCATTTTTTTGCTCTGTTTCTTAAAATGACCTAAGTATAGAAGCTAATAAAAGAGATTTTTTAAGATTGGGTAGAGTTGTTGTTTCTGGCCTGTTAGTTCTAAAATCCTTTTGGCCGTCCACCGGCGATTTTTGCAGCGTAAAACGCCTCGCGAAAATATAAAGCCTTCCCAGCCTTCGATATTTATGTTTTTACGATCCCATAGCAGCAAAAGCTGCTCGGCCATCGGTGGAGCGTCCGTCGCACGTTCTTCGTTCAGTCCCACGGTATTCCAGCGGATGTGATAAAACTTTGATTTGGGTTTTCTTCCGCGCTTCATTTTTCGTGATCATTGCAAAAAGCTTCAGGATAGTCGCCAAAGCTTGTTTCCGATTAGCCTTAAAAGACTTCGCATAATGTAGCGGCCTTATGTATAAAGGCCCTGGCGGATCATGGTTAGCCCGTCGGGGCCTTTTTGCATAAGGCGCATTATGCGTTGGCTCAATAAATACTTGCCTGTTTCTGTGGGCCGTAGTAGTTTAAACAAACATCCCTGGTGCCCATTTGCCGGCGATAGACGCTTAGTCTAGCCGGCATGGGCACCGGGGGAAATGTCCCCCTATACTAACAGGGGGGTAACTTCGAAAATTCCCTTGATTTCTGATTCTGAAATCAAACTCAACCTTCTTTTTTCCTTCCGCAATCGTTGCGCTCGATCTTGCGCTTTTTTAAGCCCGTGCTATCATTGATTTATGATAGCAACAATCAAATAGGGCCTATTCTATGCGGGGCGGCAAACGACCAGGGGCAGGGCGTAAACCCAGCGAACCGACTAAAATGGTTCGGGTTCCGATTTCCTTGATTCCTGAAATTCAGGCGCTGATTGCGCATCGTCGCGAGACTTTGAATGCTGATGCAGAAATCAAACCGGCCATTGTGGAACCGTCTTTGATTCCTGAAACAGAAATCAAGTCAGGGGGTGCGTCAGCGTCTTTGATTGATGAAGCTGAAATCAAACAGGCGGATACGCCGGTGCCTTTCGATAAAGACGCGTTACGGTCTTTGGAACGCGTGCCAAAAGACGTTCAGCGTCAGCTTAAGTCGGACTATGGCTCATTGACCAATGCCGTTAAGGCGGGTATCCGGGCGCAACGCTATGATGGCAAATGGCGGGCCGTGCTGCCTGGGTAGCCGGTTTCGTGCGGTGGCGTTAGGCTGCCCACGCGAGACAGGAAGTCGAGCATCCGACCGGCGCTTTTCCGGTCGGATATAGCCGGAAAAGAACCTTGAGCGAAGCTTGGAACGTTGAACCCGGCGTAACAAGGGATTTCGGGCTTTTCTGACTGAGATAGACTGCTTTTTATTATCAACCGCTTTTATAAACCTTGCGGGTGTGCCAGTCGTAACGTCTACAGGCGCAAGGCGCTTAAGGGTCGATCTTTAACGTGGTATCCGAGACTTCGCATAATGTATATTTCTGACAGTTGAAATTATCCGATTTCAGCTCATAGAACGACGACATTAACGATGTCGTTAGCACAATCGTCGCCGCTATTCCTGCCCGTTTTGACAAGGCAATCCACGCCTTTTTTGTCTCTCCTTCGCTTCTGGCTATCGCCGCCGCTATTAATATTTCGCTAGGGTCTATCTCTAAAATTTCGGCCATTTTTATTGCCGCTTCATCGCTTACCCTTCCGTTTTTTCGTATCACTGACACGCATTCTTTGCGGACGCCCATTCTTTTTGCTGTTGCATAGTCGCTGCCTGTAATTTCTTTTAAATCATCGACATATGCCGTAATCGTTTTCATTTCCGTGCCTCCGGGTTAATTTGAAATTAACTGTACACTTGATTTTTTAAAAAACAAGGTTAATCTGTGATTGACGGTTAATCGTGAATTAACCATTTTTTAAACATCATTGAGGCCAGCCAATGAACGATTATCAACTTGTTTTAGACGCGGAAGCCCTGCTTGATCGGCTCAAAATTCCCGCGATCCGCGCCGCTTATCCTTCTTGCCGTCTTTATCCGGCAATTCTTCGCGCTTATTGTCGTTATGCTCGGCGTTTTTATGTTCATTATTTGACCGTTCCGTCATTTCCGGCCGACGCTGGCCGCTCCCCTGACCAGTCGGCCGTAATCGGGCAGGGGGGGCAACTAATGAACGCACTCGAACGCCAAGCCGACATGCTTTTCCGCCGGATTACTCGCAAACTCGAATCCGATTATTTTTCAATGTCGATTACTCGTCGCGATCGCATGAAACACGCAAAGGACCGCGCTTTTAGCCGTGCTGTTCGTCGCTCTCGTTTGCTCAAAGGGGTTAACTAATGTCATTTCACTTAATGAGCAATTTTGCCCTGACTCCAGAGCAACATCAAAAAATCTTGTACGGCGATTATTTCAACGGTGTTGACGCGCCTTTGAAAACGACTTTGCAAGTCAAAATCGAGCGGTCATGGGCGAACGAACAGGCGAGAAGAAAAGCTTCTTTGGTTCATGTCGTAAATATTGAAAAATCCGAGACAGACACGCAGGCCGGCTTGCCGGCCGGCGTGGATGGCTTGGATTTTGAAGTGCCCGTACCTGTAACACGGGCACTTAGTCTCACGGGTGATACTAACCATGAAAAATCATGCTAGTCGATTGGGTTACCGCTTATGTCTCTATGGACACAATCGGCACCGATTATTGGCAAAAACTCCGCTTGTTGACTGAGCGCGTTATGAGATTCAAACCTACTGAGGTATCGCATGGCAGTGATGATTGTTTCTTCCTCATTGACCGAGATTCGGTCGTTTATGAAACCGCCGCCTGGGAGTCTGTGCGTTCCGATTCCCATCAAATCGCTTTCCGTGTCGGTTCTGATGCTCTCTGGATACAGGGAAGCCCCGCCCGTCTTTGCGGTTCGGGTGATGCGGTCTTCGGTGAAGGCGCAAGCGCCGCTCTAGATTTGTCGGGCTGTGTTCAAAGAATGGCCGCTTTCGTATCTCAAAAGCTGGAGATTCCTTTGTCATTTTCTGATTCTTGTTGGAATGTTACTCGGATCGACGTTACCGGAAATCTTTTGCTTGATTCCTTGGAGGCCGTCCGTGAGGCCCTTCGAATCCTTCGCAATTGCGAAGGCGGTCGATATCGAGTGAGCCAGCAAGCAGGCGATACTGTTTATTGGTCGCATAAGTCCCGCTTACGATCAGGAAAGGCTTATGCCAAGGGGCCGCATATCCGATATCAGCTCAAAAAGGAAGATTACTCGGGGCGGATGTACAACATGGATGAACAAAAATTGATAGACCGCCTTTTACGCTTAGAACTTAAGTTAGGCGCTCAATGGTTACGCGAACGCGCTGGCGTTCCGTGGTTTCTCTTGACCAGACAAGACCTTATTAAAGAATGGGAAAGTTATTTTTTCCGCATGATTGGAGATTCTGCCATGACAAAGAACGATGACGTTCGGCAACGTATAAATGCCGCCGCTTCTACGCCTTCTCGGGCTGCTTCCGCTTATGCCTGTTTTCTGCTTATTCGTGAGCATGGATGGGAAACCGCAAAATCATTGCATTCCAAGCCGACTTGGTATCGTCATTTAAAGGTTTTGCGTGATGCTGGTTTAGGCGATGCCGACATATCTGCCGGTAATGTTGTTTCGTTTCGTCGTCGTATTATCGAATCCCAGAATGTTGAATCCTGGTCACATCTCTTTTCATTAGCTGCATAGGTGCAAAAATGCCACGTATCCAAGATATTAAAATCCTCGATCTTGAAGAAACCACGTATTTCGACAGGGACGACCCGCAAAAGCAAAAGCCTCTTCCTGGCGTCAATGTCACTTTTAAATTCCCTGGCGAGAAACGTTCCGAAGTTGCCACGCTTAAAAAAGAACATCTCGAAATCGGTGTACATCGTCAGTTGGATGAAATGCGCGGTATGGGCAAGTTCGTTACTTTGAACTTAGGCTGCATGGGTAACGGTAATCAAGTTACTTGGTTTTTCCCTGGTGAATCACGGGGCGGCGTTAAGCCCGTTCTTCAAACCGTTGAAAAACCGCCCGTGTATGACAAGTCTACTGAAACTCCCGCTAAGGGTTCTGCGCCGTTGTTCGGCAAAACGGGTACCACTGGCTAAACCCTATTCCTTGTGAATCCGCCACCGGTCGGCTACCGGTTAAACCCTTAATCAATCCTTTTGGAGATATAAAATGAACCTGAAAAAAATTGCTGGTCAAGTTGTTGCTGTTACTGCTGCGGGTATTGCCTCTGCTCAGGCTGCTGTTCCTGCTGACGTTACCACCGCCTTGGCCGATGCGAAAACCGATGGCGTCACCATTGCCGGCGTTGTGCTCGGCGTAATCATCGCTATCGCCGCCTTCAAGTTCATTCGTCGCGCTCTTTAATCGCGTCGATTGAATCAACAAGGGGGATGGTCACCGCCATTCCCCTTTTTTGTGGGGTGAAAAATGAATCTATACCAGGGTTATTGCTATTCGAGTATTGAAGAGGCCGCTGACGCTGAAATTTCAAGCGCGTCTAGCTTATCTGTCAGTGGTGCTGCGGTTCCTGTTTCTTATGTAGTCGTAGGATCAACGGTTACCCTATCAATTAATACTAGCTCAGGCACTAGTTACAATTTGATTAGAACCTATCCTGAATGCGCCTCTGTTGGTTATCAACACAATTTTACTGGTTTGTCTGTTTCTGATGTAACGGAATCGTCGTGGTTAGTTCTTCTGGTATGGGCTTCCGTATGGGCTATTAAATCATTGCGTAGGGGTTTATAAAATGACTCCAGATATATACATCATTCAAATAGCAATATGCATTATGGGTTCAGCTTGGATATTATTCGGGGGCAATTCATGAAAACATTAATATTTAGTGGTGGCACGTTGGGCTTTCGTCGCTTGTTGTTGTGTTGCTGCTTGGGCGTTCAGATTTATGAGGCTATTATTATGATTGCTGATTACTATTTGATAATGATTACATTGGCAATACTGGGGGCCGCGTGGATTATTTTAAAACCCTAGTATTTTTAATATTATCATGGGCGTCATGCGATGCTTGGTCTGTTTGCCCTTCTAGTATTCAGTATTTTTCCGCACGGGCTGACGCCTTAAATTCGTGCGAAACCGATCAAGGTTATTCGTGCGCCGGTAACGATTCCGGTTATGGTCAGCATTTATCCTATTGTTCTGGAGCTGGAAATAATACCAGAATGACATATCAAAATAGTTGTCCAGATAAATATTATATTTACTGTTCTGTTGGAACGACATGTCCTATTGGTCAAACTGTTGATAAAGTTACCGGTGCCTGCGTTACTTCTTGCCCTCCTGCCGGGGAAGATCGCGATATATCTGTAAAGATGAATAAGGGTTTGGGAACTGGTCCAGAGGGTGTTATGCAGGCTGATATTGGCAAATTTCACGAGTTTAAGCCTTTACATGGCGGTCAGGAATTTTATTTTGTTTATCCTGACGATTTTGCGGGTAGATGTTGGAAAGAAACTAATGAGGATTACTATTGCGATTATCACGCCGTATCAACTGGAAACTGTCCTACAACCGGCGAGCAAGCGCAAACTCCAAATCCGAGTAAGCCAGCTTTAACCTCAACAAAAACCGCTCAAAATGGAGTATGTGTTACTGGCTCTAATGGCGTCGAGGTATGCGTTAAACCTTCTTCTTCAAAAAACTGCGGGATTGTAAATGGTGCTGAGGTTTGTCCTGATGCAAGTGCCGGCGTCGATCCTGGAACTGGCACAATAAACGGCCAGATATACTCACAATCAGATAAAAATTGCGGGTTGGTTAATGGCGCTCCTGTATGCGTTAATTCAAGTGGCACAGGGTCTACAACTACAAAGGCATGTTTACATAATGGCGGGGTTAAGGCGTGTGTTAATTCTGATGTCAAAATAGATTCACAGATTACCCAAACCGCTAACCTAGACGGATCAGTTACGACTACCGATACAAAATCGGATAATATTATTGGACATAATGACGTAACGAAAATTACAACTATTGGCTCTGATGGTGCGGTTACTACCACTCAAACTCCTGGTAATATTGGCGTTGGTGATGGTGTTGGCCAAACATCTGGCGGTGTATCCGGTGACACTCGCGGCGACTGCGAAAAGAATCCTGACACGATAGGATGCCAAAAAGCCAGTGGTGATTTCACGCCGGACGCATCTCCAGGAATCGGTACAGTCGGTCCAAGTTCAATAACGGAGGCTCCAGGATTTCAAACAACGTCCAGTTGTCCATCTCCACAATCGTTCACCGTCCACGGCACTTCCTACACGTGGAGTTGGGAACCTGTTTGCACGTTCGCATCCTCTCTTAAGCCCGTAATATTAGTTATGTCCGGTCTAACCGCCGCTTTAGTCGTTGGGGGTTCTATATGAATTTTCTAGCCAATATTCTTGTATCTGTCGCGGGGTCAATGGCTATCCGCGTCCTTGCTGCGCTCGGAATAACTCTCGTTACCTATGGGGGTATTTCTGCGATATTTGACCAGTTAATAGACCTGGTTCGCAGTCATTACAACGCATTGCCCGTCAATGTTCTTTCAGTCTTATCTATTGCCGGTGTTGGTCAGGCTCTTGGCATCATAGGCGGTGCTTACATTACAAAAGCATTGTTCAAGTCCGCTAACGTCTTCGTCAATAAAGGTCTCTCTCAATGATCACTTTGATAACAGGCACCCCAGGTGCCGGTAAAACCGCTTGGACAGTTCAAGAGTTAACCCGATTGCCACATCAGCGTAAAGTTTACGTTCACGGTATCCCAAAGCTACAGATTGCGCATGAACCAATCTATTGTTCATCTCCTCTTTGCGATATGTGCCAGTCGATACCGGAGGATCAGCGGTTGACAAGTTATTATGTTGAGAACTGGCCTGAATGGGTAACAGACGGTTCGTTGATAGTCATCGATGAAGTCCAGAGAATATGGAGGCCATCCAACAGCGCACAGAAGTTGCCAGACGATATATCGAGGCTCGAAACTCATAGGCATAACGGTTTAGATTTCTGGCTTATCTCACAAGGTCCTCATCTTTTTCATTCCAACATTCGGTTGCTAGTTGGTCGCCATGTCCACTTGGTTTCGAGCTGGTCGGGCCGGACAGAGTATGAATTCCCAGAGTGCAGGCAGGACGTAACTCGTCGCACTGATGCTGTTCAGCGCCCCTATAAGCTGCCAAAAAAGATATTCTGCCTCTATGAATCTGCGAGTTTGCATACTAAGCAAAGTATGCGTCGACCTTTGTCGCTTTATATCTTTCTTCTGCTTGCCGTAATTGTCTCTTGGGCATCTTATCGAACCTATGAGCGCATGAAAAACAAGACTCAACCAGGTGAAACAACAGAACTTAAAGAAACTCCAAAGACAGGCCTAATCAACGCACCAACTACGAATAGATTCCAATCTCCAGGTTATCCTGATTTCAAGCCCACAAATCCTTCTGTACCCTCTACCGCTCCGGCTTATGCAAGTTTCAACCAGGTCACTCAGGCGCCACACTTGATCGGATGTGTCAAAACTCCTGATTGGTGCAAATGTTATAGCCGTCAATCTGTTCCTGTGCCAGTAACTCTACAATTCTGTACTGAGTTTGTTGCTGGTCATTATTTCAATCCTTTTCGCGGTTCAAGGCCTGTTGAAAACCAGCAAAATCAGACCGTCATAGCTTCAAGTGCTGAACCAACTAAATAAAAAGGGATAGCTCATCAATAAGCAAACCACGCGCCAACTTTTTATATAGCAAATACAGTGTTTTAGAAAGTCAAATTTATTTTTTCCTCCACCGCAAAACACGTGCCAAAATTTATACATATATAATGTAACGCGTAACGAAAATTACTTGATATATTTTTCGTAACGCGTTATAATAAATTCAACTTAAACAGGGGGATTTATGAAAGATTCATGCGATCGTCAAACCATCGATTTATTCCATTTCGCCCATCCTATCAAGCGCGGTCGCGGCCGTCCCGTAACCGGTACTGCAATGACCAATGCTGAGCGTCAACGCGTCTACCGTGAAAAGGTTAAATTGTGTAATGCTAATAAAACCGTTACTGTAACGAAAAATCATGGCGATATCGATTGGAAGAGCAGGGCGGTTAGTTTGCAACTTGAATTGGACGGTTTGCGTGAGCAAACTAGACTAATGCAGCAACGCGCCGAACGGCAAACCCGAGAAATCGAAGAATTGCGCTGTTCCGTTCGCCCTTTCAAAGCCCAAGCCACAAAATATCGTAACGAAAATCAAGCTTTACGCGATAAGATACAACATCTTGAATTTATGGCCAGCGTAGGTAAATCATGAAAGCATCCAATTACGAAACCGACTTCTACACCTGGACGCAACAGCAGGCTTCGCTTTTGAAGTCGGGGCGCTTATCAGAACTTGACGTTGAAAACCTGATCGAGGAAGTTGAAACTATGGGCCGGAGCGAGAGAAGGGCACTGGAAAGTCGATTAACCGTGCTATTGGTTCACATGCTTAAATGGCAATATCAACCAGGTCGCCGCGGGAATAGCTGGAAGTTCACCATTGATGAGCAACGCTTCAGCTTTCAAAAGGTTCTTAAACAGAACCCCGGCCTCAAGTCCGAAATTGACGCCATACTTTCGGATGCGTATGAGTATGCGGTTATGAAAGCAGCGCATGAAACAGGACTGCGTAACGATCTTTTTCCTGCTAGTTGTCCTTGGTCGCTTGATCAGTTAAGCGAATCGAGTTATTACCCGGATTGATTTATCCGCCTTTCTCGCGTTTTTGGATGTGTTGCGGTTTATGCCCGGCTTGTGACCGTTCAAAGTAGGGCGCATTTTTCCCTTTGGTGGTGCTCTCGACATTTGCCCGCCCGGTAAACGGCAAAGCCCGACTGCCTTGGGCTGCGCTGTTTCTTCTCGATGGATAATGATTTTTGGTCCCTTGCCCCCCGTTCCTAAAAATAACGCTTTTTGCTGCTTGGAGGTGTTCAAACTTTGATGCCTACAGGCCCGGCGATCCTCGCCGGTCCTGCGCTTTTGACTTACGCTGCGAGACAGGAGTCGAGTAGTCCCCAGAAGCGATAGGGCTGGGCGATTTCACGAAGCGTTGTTTGCGTAGTGAAATTGCAAAGCCATCCGAGGTCGCGTCGAGTCATTGCGCACGCAGTTGACTACCCCCTGTCGGGTAGTCAACGCCGGGAGCAGGACGGCTGGGGCGCCGCAGGCATTAGCGGTCGCGTAAGTTTCTGCCGCTTGCTTGGGCTGGGAAGCCCAAAACAAGCTTTCGCAGAAATAGCGACTCCCCGCAAACTGGTCAAACCGTCTAGGCCCGCCGTTTTCTCTTGATTCCTTGGTATTCACTTATCAGCTTATCCACAAAAATTGTGGATAAACCGCGCCACGTTTTTAGCCTCTCTAGCTCGTTCTGGAGCGTGTAAAGCTTTTGCTCCTGGTCTGTTAGTTCTAAAATCCTTTTTGCCGTCCATCTTCGATTTTTATAGCGTAAAACGCCGCGGCTGAACAGCCAGCCGTCCCAGCCTTCATGCCCAACGTTTTTCCGGTCCCACAGTAGTAAAAGCTTCTCTGCCATCACCGGCGCGCCGTCCGCATCCCATCTCCGGATCTCTTCGACGGGAACGCCGATCAATTCGGCCGCTCGCTCTTCGTTCAGGCCCACTGTATTGAACCGGATGTGATAGAACTGTGATTTTGCTTTTCTGCCGCGTTTCATTTGTTATCCTTGCAAAAAGTTCTAGGATAGCTGCCCAGGCTTTTTTTATGATTACCTTAAAGACTTCGCATAATGTATATTATGTTAAATTGTGTATTATCAGAATAGCTGGTGGCTGCCCTTTCTGTTCATTGCCGAAAGTTCCCACGCGTGATCTTGATGGCTTTCGTGACTCATCGTTTTTTGAACTCGCTAGCGCTCATACGATATTTTTTCAGCTTTCCGTATACCGCTCGGGTCGTCAGTCCCATTGCCGACGCCACTTCTTTGATATCGCCGTGATGGGTTTGCAGGGTCTGTTTCAGAAAAACCTGTTCGGCGTCTGCCAGGATTTGCTGTCGGTAGGCGTTCCAATCCTGTGCCGTTGCCGCTGGTTTCGCGTCCAATTCCAGCCGAGTGAGTTCGTTGCCTTTGGTGAATAGCACACTGCGTTCAAGCGTATTTTCCAGCTCTCGCACGTTTCCGGGCCAGGTGTAGGCGCGGATTTGACTCATCACCTCTCGGTTGACCGACAGCACGTTCTTGCCGTATTTGTCGTTCAGCCGTTTCAAAATTAACTGCACCAGATGCGGCAAGTCCTCCGGGCGTTTCATCAGCGGCGGTATCCACAGCCGCACCACATTCAGACGGTAAAACAAATCCTGACGAAACAATCCCTGTTCGACATGCTGTTCCAACTGCCGGTTGCTGGCGGAAATAATACGCACGTCGACACTCAAGGTGTGCTTGCCGCCGACCCGCTCCATCTCGCCTTCCTGCAGTACCCGCAGCAGACGGGTTTGCGCGGCCGGCGACAATGTGTCCACTTCGTCGAGAAACAAAGTCCCGCCTTCGGCCCGCTCGAAAAACCCCTGATGCACTTCCACGGCTCCGGTAAAAGCGCCCTTCTCGTGGCCAAATAGCTCGCTTTCGATCAGGCTTTCCGCAATCGCGCCGCAATTGATCGCGACGAACGGTCGGTGTCCGCGCTCGCTCATCGCGTGTATCGCTCGCGCAATCAATTCCTTGCCGACGCCGGTGGCCCCGCTGATCAGCACCGTCGCGCGGGTCGGCGCGATGATTTCCACTTGCTGCAAGACCTTTTGCATGGCCGGCGATTTGGCGATAATCGCCGGCGCCGGTTTAGCGGCATGCTGCTTGGGCTTGCTCCACCAAATAGTGCGCATTCTTTCCTCGATGCGGGAATGCAGCGCCGCCATTTCCGATTTGTCCTCCCGCTGATCCTCGCGCCGGTACTCCAGACCGGGCTTGTCGGCGGTGGTATCGGGGCTGGTGTGAATACAAACTTCACAACCGCCGTGTTTCCTGGCGATACTCTGGCGGATTTCCACCTTGGCGTAACCGAAGTTACGGGCGGCGATACCGCCGAATACGCTGGACGTCATCCGGCACAGCTCTGGAAAATTGGTCACGCCCTCGCCGAACGGACAACGGCTGTTAACCACGGTAATGGTGCCCGGCTCGACCGATGCCAACGAGAAATTTCCGCCAATACGGTTTTTCAACGCCAGGATCAAATCGATGTAGTTCTCACGGTCCAGTTCGCCCTGCCTATCATATTCGTCGCGATAGGTCTGCTCGAAATACTGTCCGGCACTCTTGGCGATATGCTCGATCAACGATTCGCAATGCCCTTCCCCCTCCTGTTCGCAGGCGTGCATCAGTTCCAGGATGAAAGTTTGCAGAAAAAATACCGGGGAAATATGGGAAAAATCGTGTTCGCTCATGATGGCAAATTAGTGAAATCAATTTTCATAAATTGAAACACATATTCAATTATTGGACAAGCTTAAATTATCAATTAATTGATTTTTATGGTGTTTTATCTGCATGCATTCTTGGCCCAAAGTTTGCTTTGTTCTACTCGAGACTGTCTACGGATAGAAAAACCGGATGGCAATGGTTGTCCCCCTCCCGCTGCGCATCCGAAATGAAACCGCCGTTGCGCAGTCTCTTCGCACCCGCCGATGGCTACGGCGTTTATTAAACAGAACTATCGTTAGGAGACCTTCATGAGCACCGACAGACCGCCATTAAACCCGCACCCGCTGAGCGACTATGTAGCCTGGGCCGGCAACCGCAACCGCGAGCCGATTCTCGGCGTACTGAAAGAAAAACTGCCTAAGGAGTCGGGGCGGGTTCTGGAAATGGCCAGCGGCAGCGGCATGCATATCAATTTCTTCGCGCCGCATTTCGACCATCTACACTTTCATCCCACCGACAAGGATCAGGAAGTCTTCGATAACATCAAACAGTTGACCGCCGACCATGGCAACGACAACATCGCCGATCCTGTGCATCTGGATCTGACCGATCCGGAAACCTGGTTCAATCCCGGCGATAAAAACTCGTTCGACGCGATTTTCTGCATCAACATTTTTCAGGTCGCTCCGATTTCGATCGCCGACGGCATGATGGAATGCGCTTCGCATCTGTTAAGCGACGACGGCATTCTGTTGATCTACGGTCCATTCAAAGTCGAAGGCCGTTTTACCACCGACTCGAACAAGGAGTTCCATGACACCTTGTCATCCTACCAAGTTTCTGAATGGGGATTGAAAGACGTAGCCGATCTGAAAATGGCCGCCGCCCACCACGGCATGGTGTTGAAGGAAATTATCGATATGCCGGCCAACAACTTTTCGTTGATTTTCGGCCGCGGTTAACCCTCGGGAGACAACATTTTGAGCTCGATATTCGACCAAATTATGCAAGCGAACCTAGGCTACAGCGCCACATTCGACAAAGGCGATTTGCCGATGCCGCCGGGCCGCGGTTTTGCCATTTTGACCTGCATGGACGCCCGCCTCGACCCGGCCAAATATGCCGGACTGTCCGAAGGCGACGCTCACGTGATCCGCAATGCCGGCGGCCGCGCCAGTGACGACGCGATCCGTTCGCTGGTGGTCTCCTACAAACTGCTGGGCACCCGCGAATGGTTCGTGATCCATCACACCGATTGCGGCATGGAAACCTTCACCAACGAGATCATGAGCGATCTGTTGAGTAAAAGCCTTAAAACCGCCAGCATCGACGCCGGCGGCTGGAGCGATTGCGGCGAAGGCCCGGGTTGTTGCGAAGGCAAGTACATCAATTGGATGACCATTAAAGACCAGATGGAGAGCGTTCTCGAAGATGTGGTACGAATCAAGTCTCATCCGCTGGTGCCGGCGGATATTCCCGTTTACGGTTTTATATACGACGTCAAATCCGGACGCTTGCTTGAAGTCCCCGCCGCCACCGAACTCGGGCGAGCCAGCTGATGACCACGGGCAAAGTGGCGCTGGTGCTGGGTGTCGGCCCGCTACAGGGCCTCGGCGCGGCGTTGGCTCGGCGCTTCGCGGCCGAAGGCCTACAGGTTTTTATCGCTGGGCGCAGCTTGGAGAAACTGGCTTTGGTCGCGGACGCCATCGCCGAATTTGGCGGCGCGGCATGTCCGGTCATCGCTGATGCGACCGTCGAGACTGAGGTACAGAGGTTATTCGAGATGGCGACCGCGGACGGTCGGATTTTGGAAATCGCCGCCTACAATGTCGACAGCAATATTCCCGCCCCCTTGCTGGACACCGATGTCGACACTTTTACCACCTTGTGGCGGCAAAACTGCCTCGGCGCTTTTCTGTTCGGCCGCGAAGCCGTCAAACACATGCTGCCGCCACAGCGCGGCACGCTGTTTTTCACCGGCGCGACCGGGTCGTTGCGGGCCAAACCGCCATTCACGGCATTCGCCGCCGCCAAGGCCGGCGTGCGCGCGTTGGCGCAAGGCATGGCGCGGGAATTCGGGCCGCAAGGCATTCATGTGGTGCATGCGGTGATCGACGGCGTGATCGACGGCGACCGGGCGCGCGGCCAATTCCCGGAGTTTGTCGCCGCGAAAGGACAGGACGGCCTGCTGCAACCGGATGCGATTGCCGAAACTTATTGGCAACTGCACCGCCAACATCCGAGTGCGTGGACCCACGAAATCGATCTGCGTCCATTCAAGGAGCCATTTTGATGAATACAATCAATCCACCGTTTCGGTCCATCGGCAACGATCCTTGACCAGCTTGTCGGTTTTTTGATTGCCGATGCCTTTCGCAATCAGCGCAATCACTCGATCGTCGGTATCGTAGCCGACATGCGCATCCAAAGGATTGGCGAGTTTGCCGAGACCGAAAGCGTCAAAAATGGTCGCGACATTGATATTGATATTGGTCACGTCGATGCAAAGCCTCGAGTCCAGGTATTTTTCGACAAAACCGTGCGGAATCGCATAACTCAGTAAATCATTCGGATCGCTGAACGCGATGATCGGTGTTTTGGTCAGCAAGCGCTCCTGAAATTTCTCGCCCGAGGCATCACAATAGGCGTGTTTTTGGTTCGCGACGTCCGGCAATTTACGGCCCAATTGCAGCATCGGCAGCTGGTTCGACATCATGTAGATCGGAATCTCCTTGTTTTTCAAGGCCTCCCGAAAGTCGACATCGCGCTCGTTGATCAAGGAAGCGATGCGCTGCATGCCGTCGATGGTGATGCGGCTGCCGAGGCTGTGCGAAATGACGGCGTATTCATCAGTACGTACATTCTGGGCCAGTTCGACATCATTAAACGAGCAGGACTGCTGAACATCGTCCGGCAAACTGTCCCAGCCGTTGCGGGCCATCCAGCAGAAGGCCTGGGCGAAAGACACCAGAATGTCTTCCCGGCTCTCGCCAAGATAAATGATCGGATCGGGGCCGGTGTCGTTCGAAAACTTTTTCAACAGATCGTTGATTTCCGCGCGCCGAAACGAATATTCGCCGGAATTGTCGTATGCCAGCACTTCTTTTTGTGCCGCGGTGATCTTCGACCAGGTCAATTCATAAAACAGTAACTCATTTTTTCTATCCTTACTGAGCAAACGGTGGATGCGCAAATTGCCGAGATTTTTGCTGGCATCGGCCCGGCTGGTCAGCGTGATGTTTTTCGGATGCGCGGACTGGGCGGTCAGGTCGAGCTTTTGCGCGAGCTTCTCCAGAAACTGCGTTGCATAGCCCGGCAGATGATCGCCTACGCCATGCACCATCAGCACCTTCATTTTTCCCTGTGAATTGTTGAGGTGCGGCAATAGCCCTGCAAACGGCTTGCCCCAGATTTCGCAGACGCGGGTATCGACTGACTCCTGTTTTTCCAGAAAAGCCTCGACCATGCCCTTCCCCAGGCTGGCGGCGCAACCGCTCAGTAAAATTGCGCTGCAAGGTAAAATGAGGATGTTCAATAATCGTTTCATCGGTTATAGTGGTGGCGATAAGGAAGGCAGAAATACTATCACTTAGCCCTTAAAATTGATACGGAACTCAACTGTTGAGTTATACAGGATTATGATCAGGCACTTCGCTAATCGGTTAACAGGATTGATTGTTGTATTTTTATTCGGTATCCCGCCTCTCCAGGCTCAGAACCTCTCCGAAATTTTTGATCTTGCTCTGCAGAACGATCCGAATCTGAAAAAGGTGGAAGCCGAAAGGTTGGCTCACGGTGAGTCGAAAGACCAGAGTCTGGCCCGATTTCTTCCGGTCGTCTCGGCGACAGCCAAATCGACTAAAGAATTTCTGCACAATCAAAAGGCGAAAGCGGCTATCATCCCTTCCGGCAATATCAAAATTCCCGCCTTCAATTTAGCGGGCAATCTGGTCGACCAGGATTACTGGAGCCATACCTTCGATTTGAATATTACCCAACCCGTATTCCATTGGGATCACTGGGTGCAATTGAGCCAATCCGACAATGTGATTGCGCAGGCCGAAGCCAATTTGGCTGCCGAAATCCAAAATCTGTTGCTGAAAACGACGACCGCTTATTTCGATATCTTGTCGGCCCGGGATAATCTGGAGTTTACGATGTCCGAAAAAGAAGCGATCGCGCGGCAACTCGACCAGGCCAAACAACGCTTCGAGGTCGGCATCATTCCGATTACCGATGTGAATGAGGCGCAGGCGGCATTCGATCAAGCCTATGCGAATGAAATAGAAGCGGCGAACCTGCTCGACAACACCAATGAAGCCTTGAAGGAGATCATCGGCGACCACGATGTCGTGCTCGACCTGCTGGGCGAGGAGCTGCCGCTGAAAAAACCCGAGCCCGCCGATATCGACCAATGGAGCGATAGCGCGGAAGCGAGTAATCTCGGCGTGATCGCCGCTTACAATCAGGCCGAAGCGGCGCGCAAGTCGATCGAGATTCAACGTAGCGACCATCTGCCGCAATTGGATATTGTCGCATCCTACGAGAAATCGGACGTGAACAGTTCGTTTGGTTTTCGCGGGGAAAATGAGAGTGTCGGCATGCGCTTGAACGTGCCTTTGTTTGAGGGAGGCGCGGTCAATTCACGGACGCGGCAGGCGCAATATGAATACGATGCCGCCAAGGAAAACCTGAATGCGGTCAAACGTTCGACCACCCGCCAGGTCAAGGACGCCTATCGCGGCGTGGTCAGCAACATCAGCCGCGTGGAGGCCCTCAAAACCGCGGTCGCCTCATCGGAAGCCTCGCTGGAAGCGTCCCAGGCGGGTCAGGAAGTCGGCACGCGCACGATGGTCGAAGTGTTGAGCGAACAAAGGAATCTGTACAGAGCCAAACGCGACTTTTCCAGGGCGCGTTATGATTATTTGATCCACAGCATCAAATTGAAACAATTGGCCAGCAATCTGACCCGTGAAGATCTGGTTCAAATCAGCCGTTTGTTGCTGCCAGCACAAGCGCCGGAGCAAAAAACCGCACCGTAATCATCAAGCAATCTGCAAGACCTTCGCGCCGCGAATGTTGCCGGTCTTCATTTCGACCAGCGCCCGGTTCGCATCGCTCAACGGGTATAACTGAACTTCCGGCTGCATTCGCATGGCCGCCGCGAGCTCCAGAAACTCGCTCACATCGCGGCGGGTGAGGTTGGCGACGCTTTTGATTTCTTTTTCAAGCCACAAGTGCTTTGGATAGTCCAGTTCCAGCAATTTGTGCTGGTCGTCCTCCTTCCGAATCGCATTGATCACCAACCGCCCGCCGGCTTCGAGATTCGCCAACGCATGCACGATCGGCGCCCAGGCCGGCGTGGTGTCGATGATCGCATCCAGCTTGTGCGGCGCCAGTTGATCACTCTCTCCGGCCCATGCCGCCCCCAGTTCGAGCGCAAAACGCCGTTCCTCGCCGCTGCGGGCAAACACATAGACTTCGCTGTTGGGGAATTGGTGACGCGCCATCTTCAGCACCAGATGGCCGGAGGCGCCGAATCCGGTCAGGCCGAGACGCGCGCCGTCCTGAAATTCGGTCAAGCGCAACGCGCGGTAACCGATGGCGCCTGCGCACAACAAGGGCGCGGCCTCCGCGTCGCTAAACGCCGAGGGTATCGGATAAACGAAATGCTCCGGAACAGTCATCAGTTCGGCATAACCGCCGTTGGCATCCCGGCCGGTGGCGATAAAGTCGGCACACAGATTTTCGTTACCCGCAAGACAAAACTTGCAGCGGCCGCAGGCCGAAAAGATCCATGCCACCCCTACTCTGTCGCCGAGTTTAACCGAAGTGACTCGATCGCCGACCGCAACGACCCGCCCGACCACTTGATGCCCCGGAATCACCGGCAAGCGTGGCGGCGGTGTTCGTCCTTCGATTTCATCGAGCTCGGTATGGCATACGCCGCAGACCGAGACTTGAATCAACACGCCGTGATCGTCAGGCACCGGAGCCGGCATATCGAGCAACGTGAGCGGACGCGGGTTGTCGGCCAGCTTGCTAAGGTGGGTTAAGACCATCGCTTTCATGAGCGATAATGCCAGCCGCCGGCAGAGGCCAGCGATTGATCCGTCGATTATTTGATCTCGATACTCTTTCGCTTGGTCTTTTCCAGCTTGGGCAGCACGATTTCGAGTATGCCGTCCTTGAACGAAGCCTTCGCCTTATCCGAATCGACCTGCGCCGGCAGCGTCAAGGTTCTTTGGAATTCGCCGCGGCTGATCTCGCGCCGGTAATATTCGCCGCTTTCCTTCTTTTCTTCCTTCTTGGTGGACGCCTTGATCGTGACCGTTTGATTGCTCAGCGTCACGTCGAGATCCTCTTTTTTGACGCCGGGCAGCGCCGCATGAATTTTGACTTCAACCTCGCTCTCGATGATATCGACCTTCGGCATCTCGATGCCCGCAGAAAAATGCATCGCCGGAAAGCGCGGAAATTTGGCATCCAAAGGATGCAGCCAGCGCCGCGACAACATGTCGTCGAACCAGCGGTCCAGATCGTCAAAAGGCATTAAGCCGCGCGCGCTTTCACTATCGGATGCCTTGCTGACAATGTCTTTGCTTGCTTTATTTTCTTTGTTTTCTTTTGCTTCTTTCATAGCCTTTCTCCGATCCTAAAGATAATGAACCCACCTGCCCGAAAAAAGCCGATCGTCCGGTTAATCAAAAACCAATGGACAGCCGAATTTTTATAACGGTAAAGTAGCCTATTCCGCCGCACAATCCTATTCGTATAACTACCTAAATGACCTTGATCAAAACCGAGCCGACACCGATGAATCCCGGATCAACGCTGATTCAACACTTGCTGTCGCCGAATAGGTATCCGCATCCAGTTACCGCCGTGCGCTTGATCGAAACCCATATTTCCTGGGTGCTGCTGACCGGCGACTTTGCATACAAAATCAAAAAGCCGGTCAACTTCGGCTTTCTGGACTTTTCGACGCTGGAACTGCGCCGCCAATATTGTCATGAAGAGCTGCGCCTGAACCGTCGGCTGGCCGAGGACTGGTATTTGGGCGTCGTAGCGATCACCGGCTCGCTTGAACAGCCCCGTATCGAGGGTACCGGAGAGGCGATCGAATACGCGGTCAAGATGCGGCAATTTCCGACCGGACTGACCTTGAAGGACCGGGTCAAAAGCGGGCAAGTCGATCGTGCCGAAATCGATCAGATTACCGACCTGCTCGCCGATTTTCATGCGCATATCGCGAAGGCCGAGGCCGATTCGCCTTATGGCGGCAGTCCGTGCATCAGGCACTGGTTCGAGGAAAACTTCGCGCATCTGCGTCTCCGGCTGAAGGACGAACGTCAACGGGAACAAATACGAACTATCGAAGACTGGGGACAGGCCGAATGGCAGTTGAAAGCCGGCCTGATGGAAGACCGCAAAGGCGCAGGCTGCGTGCGGGAATGCCACGGCGACATGCACCTCGGCAACATGACCTCGATCGACGGTCAAATTATCCTGTTCGACTGCATCGAATTCAATCCGATGCTGCGCTGGATCGACGTGGTCAGCGAAGTGGCTTTCCTGATCATCGATTTGCTGCACTTCAACCTCGACGCCCTCGCCTACCGTTTTCTGAACCGTTATCTGCAACATACCGGCGATTATCAGGGCGTGGCGCTGCTGCGCTACTATCTGGTTTACCGGGCCTTGGTGCTGGCCAAGGTCAGTTTGCTGCGTTCCGAGCAGCAGCTCGATCCGGCGTGCCTGGAACAGAATCTCGCCGAATACCGTGTTTACGCCAATCTGGCCGAACGTTTTACCCAGCCTTCCAAGCCGATGCTGTTGATCACGCACGGGTTTTCCGGTTCCGGCAAGTCTTATCATGCCGGCCAACTGGCCGAACGGATCGGCGCGGTGCAGCTACGCTCGGACATCGAGCGCAAGCGGCTTTACGGTTTCGGCGCCGAGCAAAGCACCGGCAGTGCGACCGGCGGCGGCATCTACAGCGCGGAGGCGACGCAACTCACCTACGACCGGCTCGCCGCCGAGGCGAAAACCGTGCTCGAAGCCGGTTTTTCGGTGATCGTCGATGCGACCTTTTTGAAAACCGCGCAGCGCGGGCAATTTAGGCAACTGGCAAGCGCATGCGGCGTTCCGTTTCGGATTCTGGATTTTCAGGCGGCCGACTCGGTATTGATGCAGCGCATTTTGCAGCGGCAACATCAGGATGCTTCCGAAGCGACGCTCGCCGTTTTGCAGCGGCAGCAGCAAACCGCCGAGGCCTTACGTCCGGAAGAGCAGACGCATGCGATCACGATCGATTCCGAAAACGATCAGGCAATCGCCTGGGCGTTTTCTCAGTTGGCCTAGCCAGCAGAAATTTGGAGAGCGTTTATTTCCTGAAATTTAATCATCAAAAAAACACAGCCGGATCATTCATTTAACATAGTTCAATAAAATTCAACGGCATTTAATAGGCTCAAGACCTGATAAATGCTATCGGTATCAGTAGGTTCCGTGTAAGATAAAAGTATCACAAATCGTATTGAAAATCCGAGTATATCAGTCGGTTTATCTCTTTCCAACCCTCTTGAGGCAGCAACTTATGAGTCAGTTAAGCGAAGAAGAGCGACAAAAAATTCTGGCCAGTTCACCGGTCGGCACCTGGGCCTTGATGCTGAGTGTCGGCGGCGCGATGGCGCTGGCCTGGCTGTTCATGTATTACGGCGTGTTTCTGCCGCGCGGCCCGATCGGTTAAGGGGGCGGTATGCATATCGATCCACTGGAAAAAAAATGGGCGGCGATTGCGCTCGGGATTGCAGGGCTCTTTGTGACGGTGATTCTGGCCTCGGCGCTTTTTCACGGCATTCATGCGCCGAGTCATGTCGAACCGATCGACTCCGCCTCCCTGCACTTGAGCGGCGAGTTTGCCGAGGACAAGCTGGGTATCGAAGAAGACGCCGCCGGCAATATCACGGTACGCATCGTCGCGGGGCGCTACGGCTTTTATCCGCAGGACATCGTGTTGCCGACCGATACGCCGTTGACCTTTCGGATGGTCAGCCAGGACGTGATTCACGGCGTGCACGTCCCGATGACGAATATGAGCACGATGATCGTGCCGGGCTATGTCGCCGAGGTCAAGACCGAACTGCATCATGCGGGCGCCTACCCCTTGCTCTGTAACGAATATTGCGGCATGGGCCATGCGCACATGTGGAACAATATCAAGGTGATCGGCAAAGAGCAGTGGGATGCGCTCAAACATCCACAAGGAGACGCGAGCCATGAATAATACGACTGAAAAAACACTGGCGCTGTCCCATTTCTGGGTCGCCTTCGGCGCCTTCGCGCTGGCCTGCCTGATGGGCATCTATCAGGTGATCGAGCGCTCAGGCTTCATCGGCTGGATTCAATCGCGCGAAGTCTATTACGCCTCGACCAGTACGCACGGAGTGTTGATGGCGTTCGTGCTGACCACGTTTTTCATCATGGGCTTCGGCTACTATGTCGCGACCACCACGCTGAAACTGCCGGTCTGGAACAAGACCTTCGCCTGGGCCGGTTTCTGGGTCTCACTGTCCGGCGTCGTGTTGGCCGCCCTGCCCTTATTAACCGGCGCGGCTTCGGTGCTGTACACGTTCTATCCGCCGGTGCAGGCGCATGTGCTGTTCTATATCGGCGCGACACTCTTAGTCGTCGGCTCCTGGTTCTGGTGCGTGTCGATGATCGTGATGTACATGCAGTGGAAAAAAGCCAATCCGGATGATCCGGTGCCGCTCGCGATGTTTGCGACCGCCGCGAATACGATCCTCTGGCTGTGGACCAGCGCCGGGGTGGCGGCCGAAATGTTGTTCCAGTTGATCCCCTGGGCGCTCGGCTGGGTCGATACGATCGATGCCGGCCTCGCGCGCACGCTGTTCGCCTGGACTTTGCATCCGATTGTGTATTTCTGGCTGATTCCGGCCTATATCGCGTTTTACTGCCTAGTCCCCAAACAGGCGGGTGGCTACGTGTTCAGCGACGAGATGGCGCGGGCCGCG
>Ga0208264_1000130_pt1 | contig 37766 bp, 27 predicted proteins | sample LakWasMet31_HOW6_2_FD_183873 | JGI IMG/M metagenome (GOLD analysis project Ga0208264, IMG submission 183873) | Freshwater sediment methanotrophic microbial communities from Lake Washington under simulated oxygen tension - Sediment Metagenome... | ecosystem: Environmental > Aquatic > Freshwater >... | reverse complement strand
AAGTCAGCATGACAACCCTTCTTATGAATTTTTTAAGATGATGTGGTAAACCACATTTCCGGCATCACGACAGCGATCTATGGCTTTTTCCAGAATTTCAAACAAATCCATTTTTACCAAATAACGAATTGCATCCGTTTCGTGCTCGTAGACGTCACGGTACATTTCCAGAATTTGTCTATCAGCTTCCGCTTCAATCGTTTGTAACTGATCATTTAATTTTTTAATTTTATCTAAATCCATGCCCTGCCGTAACACGCCGACCATTTGCTCCAAGACTGCGCAGGCTTGTTCCAGCATGGCGGCACGGCTGGAAAAATCAACATCGCCGATACGTGCCATAGCCAGTGTATAGCGCTCAGCAAACTTTTCGATTGATTTGGGTATTTTATAAAGCGCGCTGTTAAGGGCTTCAATATCTTCCCGCTCCAGCACTGTTACGAAGGTATTGACTAATTCCTGACTAATTTCAGCGAATAAGGCTTTTTCTGTAATCCTGGCCTGTTTAAATTTTTCTAAAGACCGCTCTGGTGCAGAAGTATTTAAAAGCTCAATTAATGCACCGGCAGAAGTCCGTGCTGATTCAGCACTGGCTTCAAGCAAGCCATAAAATTTATCACCTTTACCAAAAATAGTTTGCAATGAGAACATGGGGTTTCCTTATTGTTATAAGCCAGTAGGCATTTATTTTATCCGGTAATTATCGCACACCATCGCTATTGAATGCCATTGAAGCCAGTATAATGAAAACAAAGGTGCAGTTTTGCGCGGGTTGGAGCGATGTTTTGTATGAACAGACTTTGCTTATAGCCGACTAAATTTTGATATTAAGCGACTAACGTTGGGTTAACCAATTCCAACACGGCAATTTCAGGGTAACAGTTAAATCTGGCCGGAAAAATAGCCCAACCAATGCCCTTGCTGATAAATAATTGAGTTCTTGGCGTTTTAATTAAGCCACTGCTGTATTTTTTATTTTTTACAGGTAATTTTGGCGCGCCAGCAAATGGAAACACCACTTGCCCGCCGTGGGTATGCCCGCTGATAACCAGGGATACTGGTGTATAAAAGTCGGTATCGACCGAATCTGGATTATGCGATAACAAAATCCGGCAATCATGCTCATCAGAGCTGGCAAATGTTTTATCAATTTTTAACACATCGCTCCAAAGATCCCCTGCCCCACCAATCACAATCCGGTCTTTACCTTTATAAATCGGTTTACACTGATGACGGATATTCTGACCGGTTCTTTCCAGCCAATATATTGAACGATCAGAATCCCCCCAATGATCGTGATTACCCAATACCGAATAAACCCCATAATTGGCTTTCAGCATTGCCAGCAGCGGCCAGACTTGATCAATTTCGGATAGGGTATTTCTGTTGTGAACATAATCACCGGTGCAAACAATCATATCGGCGCTCAGTCGATTGGTACGATGCACGATTTCTTCGATAAACGCCGCCGACACTAAAAAACCCAAGTGCAAATCAGTCAGTTGCGCCAGCCTAAAACCATGAAAAGCCAATGGCAGATTTTTAACCGGCACTTTATAGCGGTTAACCAAAACAATATTGCGTTCAATAACAATGGGGTAACTGGCGGCTAAAACCACAGAACCGCTGGCCAGTGCGTATTTTAAAAATGATCTTCTGTTCATCACATGCTTAATAGCAACTGAAAAGGTAAATTACAGGGGTATTGACTGGATTTAATAAACCAGTCAATACCCAATTAAAATCTTGCACAGGCCGGAGTTGGTTAGGCCCCCACCAGCCCTGCCGCAATATTTACAGAAAAGCCCAAAATCGCCACATTAAAGATAAAGCTAAGCAGCGACTGGGCCAATACAGTTTTGCGCATGGTACGGGACATGATGTTGATATCAGAAGTTTGCACTGCAACCGCAATATTGAAGGAAAAATACAGAAAATCCCAATAATTGGGGTTTGGTTCATTCTCAGGAAAAAACAGTGGACGCCGATCAGCAGGAGCCGAGTAAAACAAGTGGGCATAGTGAAAAGTATACATGATGCCCAACAAGAACCAGGAACCCACGACTGTTGAGGTGGTTAACATGTAATGAAACAACTGCAAGCCAGTGGGCAATTCTTTCACAGATAGCAGTTCAAAAATAATGGCTGCCAAACTGGCGACAGCAGCAACTGACATAATTGAAAGCACTACCAGCGCACTTTTATCTTCTTGCTGTGCAATCTTGCAAACCTGCACATGATTGGCCCGAATCATCAGCTCCAGCATTAAAATCAAATACAGCCAAACGGCCACGTTCCAGGCAACCAAACATCGAGTTAACAATGACATGGAATCCGGCAATGCCAGGGCGACTATAAATCCAATGCTAAAAGCGGCACTTAATCGGGCTCTGTGAAGAATAAAGCGCTGCAGGGTATGCATAAAATCGCTTATTTAAGATGTTTGCGCCATTCTTTACGCTTTTCTTGGCGTTCAGCTTTAATTTTTTCCCACTTGGTTATTTGCTCAGGTGTCAAGATTGCTTCAATTCGAGTACTGGATTCCTCATGTATCGCTTTAAATTTTGCATGCTGCTCTTTTAAAACCACATCGACCTTGCTGGCCTGATCTGGCGTCAGCTGCAGTTCCTTGCTAATCCATTCCAGCTTATGGCTTTGCGGGGTTCCCATTTCATCATCCGTAGGCAAGGCTAACGCGGTTGCTGAAAAAATTAACAAGCTGGCGGAGAAAAAAGTCTTTAGATACATAGCGAAGTTCCTTATTGGTTACTGTTAAATAGTGAATCAAGATGTTTCCACAAGAATAGCACAAGGTCTCAACCAATTAGCCAACACGTGCAATTTCCATGCAGTAATGGTAGTTTAAGGAAAAATGTTGTGACTATGGAGCTATTACTGATGAATCCACCAACCCCTTCGACCAATCCTAATATTTTAGTTCCTGAGCAGCTGCAAAATCTGCAGCATATTAATCTGCAACTGGCCTCGCTAGGGCAGCCAATTTGTGAAGTTAATATAGAACAACACTATCTTAAGATTGCAGATAGTTTATTAAAAAGTTATACCCAACATCGACGACTATTAGCGTATTACCGCTGTCCGGCCGACCAGCGTATTCAGGATTTTCTTAATGCCTATCTCCATGAAAACGGTGTAGAAACCACAATACGGTTACCTGGAGAAACCTTTGTACTGGAACAACCAGGCCTGGCCAGAGAACTATCCTTGCCATTCCAGCAGAACGAATTTCATTCAGCTTATGTCGATTCATACCGAATCCTGCAAGGTGTGCTGCATAATCCTAAAAATGACAAACGCACCACCAAAGGCGTATTTCATATCGCGGCTGGCGGCTTGCCAGTACCAGCAGATAAAAATGAAACGCCTTTAGTTGCATATGCAGAATTACTACGTCTGGCATTGTCGCCGCCAGACGATTTGTTATGCCTGCCCTTTACCAGCCAACAGGATAATTCGGCCAAACTCTGGTTATCCCTACTGGTACGCCCAATCGTTGCGCCTGAAATTTCCAAGCAAATGCCGCAAAAAACCATGGAAACGCGGATTTTTGCGCCAGGTGGCCTGGTGGCCAATTTAGATTTTATTGAATCGATTTTTGGCAATGCAGGTGATCCTTATTTACCCGAAAATGATGCCGCATTGGATATTGACCATTGGACGGGTCAAACCGGCTGCATTATTTTGGCGCCTCATTTGGTTCATTGCCGCAAACAGGCGCTGGGCCTGCCACACTATGATGATGCCACTGACCGGCAGCGCAAAGACGGCATGTGCTGGAAAACCGAAGATGAACTCTATAACGCCGGCAAACCCTTTAAATTAGTGTGCCGGGATATGAAAGGCGTTATTGTTACCATCATCGCTGATAACTATTTTGGCTACAGTAAAAAAGAAATCAAATCCCAAATCAGCTATGCCTGCAACTTGTTCGGCGGTTGTGAAGAAGAACATTCCGGTGGCGCACTGTGTTTTCCCAGTGCAAATCTTGGCGAAATTTACCTGCCTTCGGCTTCTAAAATTGATCAAAAATATTCGTTTACAAAGCTCTGCCAGTTATTAGGTAACACCATCACCTGCAATGAGCAAGGCTATGCCGTTGACAAACGTTTCCCCAATATCATTTTTATTCCTGAAACGGCTCAAATCAACATTCAGCAACAACAAATAACCTGGACACAAAACGCAGTCACTCAGACGCTTAAACTGCTAATCGACCACACCTATGTTTATCCCAGTGGTTTCAGGGTTCATATGGAACGCCACCCGAATGCTCCAAGCTGGCGACTGGCCGGCACACATTCCGAAGGCACGTTTTGCCATAAACCCAGCACGGTTTCAGGTGGCGGCAAATCGGAGATTTCCAAATCCATTTCCGGTGCGGTAATTTTTGGTGGCGTTTTTGTAGAAAACTTTGATAAAGACATGGACATAGTCGCGGACATTTTTTCGTACGACTATTCAAATCGATTTCGCGATGTTGAACGCAATGGCTCCGATCAGCGTAAATTGCTAAGTAATGAGCGCACTTTGGGCTCAGTCATCAAGCTGCTTACTCCGTCTTACAACGAATACAGTGTCGAATACAACCATTGGCTAACCCAAATCCCGCAACATATTTGGGCACTGGTGCTTATGATTAAACGTTTTTACCGGGCGGAATGGGGCTCAAACTGGCGCGAACATTTTTCAGTGGATCTGGTAAATGGTTTTCCTGGCAATGAGTTGAAATATCATGGTCGTAAATTGATTGCCAGCTATCTGCGCGTTGGTTTTGATAGCAATGGTGCGTGGCGGGTGTTTAAATTAAGACAAGACTTTTTGGCATCCGCCAAAGTACAAATGGAAGATGACATCACTGCCTCTGCCGTGGTGCCCACCAGTGTTTTAACGGGGCTGAATCCTGAATATACCAACCATAGCGTTAAACTGGTGGAAAATTGTGAAACCAGTTTCTTTCAGCGACCTGATGACGCGGTACACCGTGGTGCAGACTTACAGACGGAACTGGATTTTTCCTGCCCGGGTAATTTTATATCCAACTTTCAACCGTTAACCACCCAAGATGCGCGTGATCTAATCGATGACATCATTCATTTTGAAGAATATAGCGAACCGATGCGTCAATTTATTAGCAAAGCGGCGCAAGGTAGTGCAGATGAATATTTTGTATCATCCGCACATCCACGCCTGGTGGATGGGGTGCCCAGCCAGAACGTGCGCTATCTGCAATTAAGGCCGGACATCGTTAATCCGATCAACCGATATTTATCTGAAATTTCCACTCGTTTAGCGCGTGGCTTAAGTGCTGATCAACCCGTGCATTTTCCCGTGAATGAGGTCATTCCCGGGCGGCGTAATAATCCTCAGGATATTAAAGCCGGAATTCGGCCATTAGCCGTTTATAATCCTATCCATTATCAGGAACTGCCTGAGCTGTTTATGGATTTTATCTGTAGTTTAACCGGCAAATCACCCTCAACAACAGGCGCAGGCTCGGAAGGTGCGTTAACTAAAGGTCCCTTTAATGCAGTAAGCGCTACGGCGGATCTAAATACCGCATTAGTTTCATATATTCTTTGTGGTTATGATGGCTACAGCACAGCGGCCGGTTATATAGGCTCGGAACGCCGCATTGATCATGACATCAGCCTGTTAATTCCAGAATTATGGTCGCGCTTACCGGTTGAACAACGCCACCCGCAGTATTTGATTAAAAACGGACAACTGGAAAAACTGACCGATTTTGAATATGAAGGCAAAACGGTTTACGCCAGCCGCTTAGGCTATCGTATTACCGAGCGCTTTGTGCATACCAACTTTGGTAAAGTATTTGATTACCCAACGGCGGTTTTTGATATCGCCATGCTAAAGCCGGAAACCCAGGATTTAGCCAGTTTTGTCGATGGTGTTAATAATATTTATCAGGCTCAGCAACAAGTTGCCAAGTTGTATTTTGAGGATGGCTCGATTGAAGACGCTTGCCCGCCCTTGAAAGCACTGATCCACATCATGGCCTATGGGCAATTTGAAGGAAAAGGGATCGATGATCCAGAAATCCGCTCACTATTTACCTTGGATTATTTGCTTAACAGCGATTGGTACCAGGAACGTCTAAAAATTAAACAGCAACGGGATTTGGCGCTTTGGCAGCAACACCGTACTTATATTATGTTAAGGCTAAATCAAACTGATCCATCGGATGCCTTGTTCCAACCCCTAACGGACAAACTAGAAACCACTGAGCAAATGCTGGCCGACATTTCCAACCCCGGCTATCTGGATAAACTCATCTATACTTTGGGTGCAGACTGGGTGCATCGGGCTTAACTCGACTAACAAAGTGATGACTATTTAGCGTTTTTTGATGGAATAAGCGACAAATTCGCCTTATGCTTTCGCATAGGAATTCATAGCGAATTTGTCGACCCGTTACCTCTGCCTAACCAATTACGCTAATTAGTTTAATACTACTAGCCCTTGCATTAACTGTATTTACGGAATTTAAATGGCTACACAGCTAGAAGATGTAGTTAACCTGGTTACAGGTTCGCTGGTTTTATTTTCGAGTATCGGTATTTTTGTTTTAACTTTAAATGCCCGTTATACCCAATCGATTGGCCGCGTTAGAGAAATTTACGACCACAAAAAAACCAGCCCGGAACCCGACAAACTTGAAAAAGAATTAAACGTGATGGTGTTTCGGTGTCATCTGTTGAAATGGAGCTTTGGTTTGCTGTTATGCAGCGCCATTTGTAGCGGGATTTTTTTGTTGTGTTCCATTGGCGCACGCTTTTGGGGCTATTTCAACCCGGAAATATTAATTGTTATCCTGGTAAGCAGTGTTTTGTTTGTGTTTTGTTCAATGGTATTTTTATTTTTTGATGTCCTCGCATCCTTAAAAGCAACCTTGATTCATATTGAACGCTGGAAATATCCAGTTCAGTAGCTGATAAAAATTAACTGATTCCTCATAACTCAATTGCAATTGCACATCGTAAGCCGGAATAAGCCCTCACGAGCGAAGCATTGTGTGGGTGTTTCCGGCAACTGGCGCATCGAAATGCCGGAAACAACCACGCATCGCTTTGCTGGCGTGGTCTTATTCCGGCCTACCCTACTATTTCAACCCGGAAATATTAATTATTATCCTGGTAAGCAGTGTTTTATTTGTGTTTTGTTCAATGGTATTTTTTATTTTTTGATGTCCTCGCATCCTTAAAAGCAACCTTGATTCATATTGAACGCTGGAAATATCCAGTTCAGTAGCTGATAAAAATTAACTGATTCCGCATAACACAATTGCAATTGCACATCGTAGGCCGGAATAAGCCCTCACGAGCGAAGCGTTGTGTGGGTGTTTCCGGCAACTGGCGCATCGAAATGCCGGAAACATCCACGCATCGCGTTGCTGGCGTGGTCTTATTCCGGCCTACCCTACTGTTTTGTATGGAATTGCCCTGCCCTTAATGATAAGGCGCAAACCTGGGATCGTTATCAATAATCGGGCTGAAGGGATCTCGTTTAGGTGACTGAAAGCTGTTTACCGGCGGCGGGTCATGAGAAAATTCATGGTGCGGTTGCGGCAGAAAATAGGGCCTGTTGGGTATAAACTGATTAATTATCACTGGCGGTTGTGCTGCCGCTGCGGCTTGTTGTTCTTGAGCCCAGGCCGAGCGCTGCAACGCTTGAACAGCTAACTGCCGATCAATCTCCGCTTGACGTTCCTTTTGCTCCTTTAATTTTATAGCTTCCTGCCTTTCCTGTTCGGCTTGCCATGCCGAAAAGCGCGCTTCAGCTCTGGCTGCCTCAATAGGATCTTGTGGTTTAATCGGAACGACAACTTGCTTTGCAACCGACGGGCAAGGTTCGGCTTGATATTCAACTACGCCAGAAGCTAATTTACATTTATACACATCGGCGTTGGCTGACAGACTTAACATGCCCAGTATCAGACAAATTGACGATTTCATTTCACTACTCCTAACCTTAACGAATAGCTCAACTTACTAAACCAATTTAAATAGTACCTTAATTTGTGATTTGTTGATTAACAATGCCATGCGGCACATGGGCAGCAGCCACGTGCTGAGCCGCTGATTGACAATGTCCGGTTTGATCATCGAAAAAAATGTCCGCGCCAAACGCTTTTAAAAACTCACCCTTGCTCATGCCGCCTAAAAACAAAGCTTCATCAATCCGAATTTGCCATGCCCGCAGCGTACGAACCACCCGCTCATGTGCAGGTGCGGCTCTGGCTGTCACTAAGGCAGTTCTGATCGGCGAAGGTTCAGTGACGAATTCATTTTGAATGCGATGCAATGCGCTTAAGAAGCCTTTAAACGGCCCGCCAGGTAATGGATTTTTGGCTTCATCCCGTTCATTTTTAGTAAATTCAGCCAAGCCTTTTTGCTGATAAATGCGCTCAGATTCATCAGAAAACAACACGGAATCACCATCAAAGGCGATGCGCAATTGTTCAGACGATGGATTCATTGACGGCCCTGACAAAATAGTGGCGGCCGCATAGCCCGCAGCCAAAGCTTTGGCTACATCATCGGCATTGGTAGATAAAAACAAATGCGCGCCAAAGGCGGGTATATAACCATAGGGCGATGCACCACTGGTAAAAGCGGCTCTTGTGATATTGATTTTATGATGATCGATAGAATTAAATATGCGTAACCCGGTATCGGCGCTGTTTTGGGATAATAAAATCACTTCAACGAGCGGGTTTTCCGGGTTTATATCGTTAATAGCCAATAATTTTTTTACCAGGGTATAACCATATCCTGGCAACAGCACCTCGTCCTCATGCTCAATTTGATAACGGCAAAATGCTTCCTTGCCTTCGGTTTCAAAAATATGATGGGATTCATCCAAATTAAATAATGCTCTGGATGATACCGCGATAACCAGTTTTTGTTTTGCCATTGCCAACTATTTACCTACCCAAACTGAACTTAAATTCAGTGCTTTTTTTACTCTTTCGGCATACGCGTTAGCGTCAGCACGACCATTAAATCCATTAACCCGCACCCGATACCAGGTTACGTTATCGATTTGTACCGGCACTATATCAACCGGGATGCCTTTCTGTCTAAATTCATTAGCTTTACCTTTGGCATACCAATCTTGTTTAAATGCTATTAAATTAACCGACCAATCACCGCCGGATTGCAGTTTTTTAATCACAACCGGTTCATTTTTAACGATGGTTTCGGTTTTCACCGGTTTTTTCTTAACTGGAGGTTTAACTGGCTTAGGGACTGGTACGGCTTTTTTTGGCGCTTCCGGCAGTTTTTTCTCAGCTACAGGCTCAGCTGGTTTTTCATTGACTTCTTTTGTGGCTGCTTTTTCATCCACGAAGATAATTTTCTTTTTGGGAACCACGATTTCTTCGGCCTTTGTTGCTTTATCCTGTTTATTTTCAGCCTTAACAGTTTCTTTAGAATCCTCATGCGCAGGTTCTTGCTTGACCTCTGCTTTAGCGGGTTCCGATTTCTCAGCATGCTCGGATGGGCTTTCTTTTGGCGCATTATCAGTAGTTGCCGATTTGTGCTCCAGCTCATTTTCCGTCACTGGTGCCGCTAACGGCGTTTTACCATGCTGTTGGGTTTGCTTTGTTTCTTTAGCGTGTTCCGGTGCTTCAATCAGCTCATCTGGTTCTAAATCCGCATTCTCTGGCAACTCGTCAACAGCCTCTGGTGTGGATTCAACTGGCTTTGCAGGTAGCTCCTGCAATTTCTTTTCTAATCCAACAATTACCTCGTTTAAGCGATTTGCTTCATTTTTAGCGCTGTGCGCAACAAAACCTAAATAGCCAGCCACACTCATTGCAATCAAGCCAAAACCTAAGGCTGTGTAGGTAACTATGTTGGATTTTTTGGTCTTACTTTCCAAATCAGCAATCAGCTTTTTCTGCTGTTTATTAAAACTTTCCTGCTCGGATTTAAATTCAGCAAGTGCCAGTGCGGCAACGGCAGCTTCATTGATTGGCGTATCATTTTGTGCGGTCTCAATCGGTTTGATACCCAGATCATCATCAAAATCAGAATTGTCCAGTTCATTTGATTCAAAGTCCGTTGCAATAGGCTCATCCAGGATCGGAGCGTCATCACCATAAGGGTTTTCAGAACTATTTTCGCTATCTTGCTCCACGCTTATATCGAAATCAGCCATCAGGAAATCATCATCTTCCAAACCTGATTCATCGGCTTCGTCACTGATTAGCGCCTCTATTTGCTCAGGGGCTGCTGGTTCGGTATCCAAATCGGCCAGATCAACACCAATCAATAGATCATCGTCGCTAAATTCATCTATTTCAGAACTTATATTTGGAATATCACTGAATTCATCATCAATAACTTCCAGAGCATTCAATTCATCAATTTCATCAGGCTGATCATCCGCAGCATCAAAACTGTCATCGGCAAAATCATCGGTATCAGCCAATAAACTTTCTTCAATTTGTTTGGCTAATGCCGATTCAGCATCTTCATCACCAAACTCATCGCCAAATTCATCCATGACTTCTTCTTGTTCGACCTCAGCGAAGGTATCATCCCCAACTGAATCGGCCAGCGCAGAAAAATCTATATCATCAAGCTCGGATGCTTCAGCCAGCGGCTCATCAAGCTGTTCATCGATAATGCCAGCTTGCTCATCCAATTGACTTTCATCCTGGCTTATTAAATCAGTGCCATCCTTATCAGGCTCAGCGCTTGGTTCAGCAGTGTGCCAATCATCATCAGCAAAAGCGCCAAAAGCCAGAACCTCCTCCTCAAGTTCCGCAGATTCCGGGTCTAAATCCTCAGTATCCACTGTAGCCGTTTCAACACTACTGTCCGCCTGATCAACCAGATCAAAGTCATCATCACTTTCAAAATCCAATGCTGGATTATCCGTTTCTGATAAAGCTAACGGTTGTGCGGTTGTTTCTGGCTCGTCCAGATTCAGTTCAGCAGTATGAAGGTCATCAGCAACGGCTTTCGCTTCATCTTGTTCGGTAACCTGTGTTTTAAGATCATTAAGCTGATTGTCGTAAGCCTCATCAATATCCGTAGCTAACTCAGCTTCCTGATCCAGCATCATTGATATAAAATCTTCGTCGGAATCAACATTCTCAATTACTAAATCATCACTCAAGGCCGAGCCAACTTCTTGATGTTCATCGTCGAGTAATGCACTGCCCAACCGTTCAATGGAACTCGCGGTTTGCTCAACTATTTCAGGCTCTAAAAGTGCATCTTCGGAATCCAGAGGCAATTCTAATTCTTCACTGACTTGCTGCAGTTTTAAATCCAGTGCATCGGTGGTTTCTATTGGCTGAGAATTTTCCGGTTCCGCAATGGCTTGATAAACCAAGTCATCTTCATCTGGTAGCTTGGTTGAGCCGGATAATTCCGGTTCGGTGTCAGCCAGGTCAAGGCGCATGTCGATTTCATCGGCATTATGATCCAGCTCCGGTTCCTGCGTAGCGGTGGGTTCAATTTCTGATGCAAGCTCAACCGGCTCATCAACTATTTGCGATGGCGTGTGATCGGTTGACTGCTCCAATTCCGCGCTTGCTTCATCCAAACGTAAATCTATTTCATCTGCATCGGATTCGGTTTGTATGACAGATAAGTCTTCTACCAGATCATCTGGTTCGGTTTCGGCGTTTAAAGCATCCTCCATGGTCGGCTCCAGTTTATGATGCTCACCAGCCTGCCCGTCGTCCTGCCTGTCAAAACCATCGTCTATCAGTAGTCGGTCTATGGCATCTTCATCCAATAAATCGTCGATTGGCGAAAGTGATAACTCCGCTTCATCGAGCATTGCATCAAGGTCTGCATCAAAACTACTGCGTCTTTTTTGTGGTTTTTTTCCGGGTGAATCTGCCATCTTATGACTCTTTGAAAAAATGCGGTTTATTTAACGATTACTATAGTGTTTTTTTACGTTATTACTGAAAAATAAATTTCTTTATTGTTAAACTTCGAGTAGTTTAGTGCAGCTGTGTTCCCGCATTTGATGATACACTCCCCAAAACAAACTGACCAAAATTATCATGCAACTAGCCATTACAGCTTTAGGCAACAACCAAACCAATTTTATCAGCGAATTATTATCTGCAATCCGCGATTGCAATTGTAATATCATAGAGATCCGATCCTCCAGACTAGCGCAGTCTTACGCTATTTACCTGCTTACTCAAGGCAACTGGAACCAGGTCGCTAAACTGGAAAATACGCTGGAAAGCCTGCAAAAAAGGTTATCGATTAAAATCCAAACCCTACGGCCAGAAACTAAAGAGAAGGTAAAAGACTATTTGCCATACTCACTAGAGACCATTTCGCTGGACCGCGACAATATTATCGAGGCTATTTCTGGTTTTTTGTTTGAAAGAGACATCGATATTGAAGAAGTCACTGGCAGCAGTTATCAGGCTCCTTATATTCAGTCAGCGGTTTTTTCCAGTAAATTTGTGATTTTGGTTCCCCCTCAATTACAACTACTTACGTTACGTGAAGAGTTTTTGGATTTTTGCGACCAATTAAATATCGACGCCATCCTAGAACCCGTTAAAAGGTAAAGTTTATGACTACTTTAAGCATTGGTAACGCGGTACCTGATTTTACAGCCGCCAGTACGGGTGACAAAACCGTTAAATTAAGTGATTATCGCGGTCAGTTTGTGCTGCTGTATTTTTATCCTAAAGATAACACACCTGGTTGTACGACAGAAGGCCAGAGCTTTCGTGATCATATCGCAGAATTTAGCGCTTTAAATACCGTCATTTTGGGGGTATCGCGCGATTCAATCAAGATGCATGAAAACTTCAAATGCAAGCAGGAATTCCCGTTTGATCTATTATCTGATAACGAGGAACAACTATGCCAGTTATTTGATGTTATCAAAATGAAATCCATGTACGGTAAACAAGTTAGAGGCATTGAACGCAGTACATTTTTAATTGATCCTCAAGGCATTCTTGTACATGAATGGCGCAAAGTTAGTGTTAAAAACCATACCCAAGAAGTTTTACAAATCCTAAACACTCTAATGGACTAAGCCTTTTGATGAATATACAAACAACGCCAGATAAAAAACTGTTTGTTTTGGATACCAACGTGCTAATGCACGATCCCGCGTCAATCTTCCGGTTTCAGGAACATGACATATTTATACCGATGATTGTGTTGGAAGAACTGGATCATGCTAAAAAAGGCTTAACGGAAGTCGCCAGAAACGTACGACAGGTTAGCCGCTTCCTGGATGAACTAATCCGAGGTGCCAACCAGCAAACTATTAATGACGGATTGCTGCTATCACGCATTAATCATCATGTTGCAGAAAGCGCTGACAGTTTTGGCAAGCTGTATTTTCAGACCAATGCCATGACCGCTCTGTTACCGGACAGCATGCCCGGCCATCTGGCTGACAACTCAATTTTAAGCATTGTGTTGGCGCTTACTAAAGAACTGCCGGATGTGCGGGTGATTTTGGTGTCCAAAGACATCAACATGCGCATCAAAGCCGCCACTTTAGAATTACCGGCCGAAGATTATTACAGCGATCAAACCTTAGACGATATTGATTTGCTGTACACTGGCATAACTGCGCTGGACAATAATTTCTGGGATGATCACGGCCAGAAAATGGCATCCTGGATAGAAAAAGACCGCACGTTTTATCAACTGGACGATCCGCTAGTCACTGAATGGTATCCGAATCAGTATCTGTATATCGAAGAAGGCTACCAGTTTGAAGCCATCGTCAGAAGTATTAATGGTCAGGTCGCCACTCTGGAGCTAGCCAAAGATTACCGCGCCAAACACAACAATGTTTGGGGCATTTGTGCAAAAAATCGCGAACAAAATTTTGCCTTTAATGTGCTGTTGGATCCCGATATTGATTTCGTTACCTTACTCGGCACAGCCGGTACCGGCAAAACTTTGCTGGCTTTGGCTGCTGGTTTGGATTTGACCATGGAACGAAAAATCTACAACGAAATTGTGATGACGCGCGAAACCGTGCCAGTTGGCGAAGACATCGGTTTTTTACCAGGAACGGAAGAAGAGAAAATGGCACCTTGGATGGGCGCTTTAATGGACAACCTGGAATTGTTGGGTAGCCGCTCTGGACAAACCGAATGGGAACAAAACGCCAGTAACAATATTTTGATGAATAAAGTCAAAATCCGTTCTTTAAATTTCATGCGTGGACGCACGTTTTTAAAGCGCTTTTTGATTATTGATGAAGCGCAAAACTTAACGGCCAAGCAAATGAAAACCCTGATAACCCGTGCGGGCCCAGGTACTAAAATCGTTTGTATTGGAAACTTATCGCAAATTGATACGCCTTACTTAACCGCAACCACCTCTGGTTTAACCTATGTGGTTGACCGCTTTAAAAGTTGGCCTCATGGAGCGCACATAACATTGCGACGTGGCGAGCGTTCTCGGCTGGCTGATTATGCGTCTGATATTTTGTAATTTATTTTTGAATTATTCAGCTTAAACAGTTTGGTAACTTTAAGGTTGGGGCGAATGAGTTCGCCCCTGCACCGAAAAACCTGAATTGTAGAACCCGGCAGCCTAAACCTGTTGCCCCCCTCCTCCACTATCATCAATACTTGGCCAGGCCCGTAACACTGCTTTAACCACAGTTGCCAGTGGAATTGCCAAAAAAACCCCCCAAAACCCCCACAATCCGCCAAAAAACAAGATCGCCACAATGATTGCTATCGGATGCAAATTAACGGCTTCTGAAAATAGTAACGGCACTAAAACCACGCCATCCAGCGCTTGAATTGTAAAATAAGCGATCAAAACATACATAAAATCATCGCCGCTGGAACCCCATTGAAAATAAGCCACGCCCAAAACCGGAAATGTAACCAGAGTAGCGCCAACGTAAGGAATAATGGCTTGCAAGCCCATTAATACCGATAACAACATGGCGTAATCCAAGCCAAGTATGGAAAAGGTGATCATACTAACCGCCCACAGTACAAACACTTCGGCAAATTTACCGTGCACATAATTGCCGATTTGCTCGTCAATTTCCCGCCAAACCCGTACAGATAAATGGCGATCTTTGGGCATAAACTGCACAAACCAGTCAATTAGATCGTTTTTATCTTTTAAAAAGAAGAACACCATCATCGGCACTAAAAACAAATAGATCAACGCGCTAACCAGTCCAACCACGGAAGCTGCGGAGATAGACAACATTTTTTGTCCATAAGTCAGCAGTTCTTTTTGCACACTAAAAACCAGTTCAGAAATTTTTCGTTCTGAAATAAACTGCGGATAGGCTTTGGGCAAGCGCATAATCTCGGATTGAGCGCGCTGGATAATGTAAGGAATCTGTTGGATTAATTCTACGGCCTGTTCTGATACAATTGGCAATAGATAAAACAACAGAAACACCAGACAGGTCATTGAGAATACAAACACCAGGCAAACGGCCAACCACCTGGACACCTTGAGTTTTTCAATTTTTTCTACCAAACCTTCCAATAAGAAGGCCAGTACAATTGAAACAAAAACCGGCATTAACAAGTCGGATAGGTAGTAAATTAATACAAAGCTGATAACCAGGATGGATGCCAGTCCAACAGCTTGAGAATTGGGCAAAAACCGCTGTAAACCGTTTTTAAAAAATTCAGCGTTAACAAATTGTGTTTGGTTGGCCATAGTTCACAGAAAGTTTTATTAATAACAGTATTCTACCTACAATAGATGCAGAGACCTATGACCAATTTAAATTACGTACCGCAAAAGCTCAGCGGCTTTTAAACCACATTACATTTTAAGAGAAAAAACCTAATGGAAGCATTCAAAAATATTCGCGGATTAATTATCGATATGGATGGTGTGCTGTGGCACGGAACCAAACCTATCCCCGGCTTGACAGAATTCTTCCAGACCTTACGCAGCAAACAAATCCGGTTTATTTTGGCGACCAATAACGCCAGCTTGACCCCGGAACAATATGTCGCCAAGTTAGCAGGCATGGGCGTTGCGGTTGAGTTAAACGAGATTATGACTTCAGCGCTTGCCACCGCACTGTATTTGTCACAACAAACCGATCCAACCAAAACCAGAGTATTTGTAGTAGGCGAAGACGGTGCTAAGCAAGCCTTAATTAACAAAGGCTTTACCTTAACTGACCTGTATGAATACAACGATGGCAATCCCGACCATCCACAAAACGGCGCGGATTACGTCGTCGTTGGTAAAGATGAAACCTTAAGCTGGCAAAAACTGGCGACTGCTACGTTAAACATTCGTGCCGGTGCCAAGTTTATCGGCACCAACGCAGATACCACGCTACCGACTGAACGCGGCCTTACCCACGGTAACGGCGCTATTTTAGCCGCCTTACAAGCAGCCACAGATGTTGTGCCAGTGTCCATTGGCAAGCCGGAACCTATCATGTATCAACAAGCCATCGGCTTGCTGGATTTACCGCCAGACGATATCCTGGCCATTGGCGACAAAATGAGTACCGATATTTTGGGTGCGGTGCGCACGGGAATTCGGAGTATTTTGGTGTTAACTGGCGTATCCAACAGAGAAGAACTAAAAACCACCGATTACCAGCCAACCTGGGTAATGGAAGATATACGCGAAATCACTGCCGCAATCCAAAACAAACTTTAACCAACACAGCTTGGAGCCAGTGCCATGAAAAAATTTATCAATAACGTAGATTCTTTACTGGATGACAGCTTACACGGATTTGCCAAAGCCCATGCTGACATATTGCAATTGGATACCCAACCGACCGTTGTGCGCAGAAAGCAAATCACAAAACCAGGTAAAGTTGCCTTAATTTCCGGCGGTGGCTCAGGCCATGAGCCATTGCATGCCGGTTTTGTTGGCTTTGGCATGTTGGATGCCGCCTGCCCCGGGCAAATCTTTACCTCGCCCACGCCAGACCAAATGCTGGCCGCCGCCCAAGCAGTGGAAAGTGGCGCAGGCGTTTTGTTTATTGTAAAAAATTACGCGGGCGATGTGATGAATTTTGAAATCGCTGCCGAAATGCTGGATTGCGCCAATGCCAGCGTATTGGTTAGTGATGATGTTTCTTTACCGAAAGATCACAGCACAGGTCGGCGTGGCGTTGCCGGCACGTTAATCATTGAGAAAATGCTGGGAGCTGCCGCAGAAGCCGGTCAGGATTTAGCCACACTAAAAACATTGGGTGACAAAATCAACGCCGTCACCGCCTCAATGGGCGTTGCGCTAACCAGTTGCACCGTTCCCGCCCTGGGCCATCCCACCTTCCAGTTAAGCGAAACCGAAATGGAAATGGGCGTTGGCATACACGGCGAACACGGCCGTGCCACCCTGCCCTTAGCCAGCGCCAGTGACATTGTTAAGCAACTAGCCACTGCAATTAATACCGAACTGTCACCTGCTTCTGGCCAATCCATCTTACTCCATATCAACGGTTTCGGTGGTACTCCGCTGGTAGAGTTGTACCTAATCTACCAACTGGCGGCACAATTTTGGGAGCAAAAAGGTGTTGTGATTAGTCGCTCCTTGGTGGGTAATTTCACTACGTCGTTAGATATGGCTGGTTGTTCCATTACCGTAACTTTATTGGATGATCAACTTACAGCTTTGTGGGACGCGCCTGTGCATACGGCGGCGTTGCGTTGGGGTTGTTGATGATGAATAAAATTTGGGCTAGCAGTATTTCAGGATTGGTAAAACAATCGGGGAGTCTCATAAATTAGTTTGCTTTTCTTGAGGCTAACGGCCCAAAACCGCCAGTGAATGGCTTGATTGAGAAAAGCTTTAACTATGCAACATCATTAAACAAGTCTTTCCAATTTTGTTAACCATTCATGAAACCCCGAGCACATATCTCGCATTTTTACCAAACCAATCTGTGCCGCAATATTTGGTCCATGTGTTGTTTTTCTATAATTCGTAGATTTTTCTAAACGCTTTGATGGGGCTGTTTCTGGAGAATCATTCACTTTCTCAGGGTTATTGTTAAACTCTATCAATATCTTAGCAGCCCATTCGCTAAGCGATTCATCTTGCAACACTTCGGCTATGGTATCTGGGGATGAAAACAACAATCCCTCAAATTCATACATTTGAATATAAGGAATCAATTTTTCTCTAAACCCTTCTTTGGCCGATTCTTTAATTTTGGCTTCCAAAGTCGTTTTAGTTTCACCTTCGGCTTTACGCTTAAATCCATAAAAATCGTAGAAAGTAGTGACATAATCAAAGCTGTAAGCTAAATTTTGAAGCTCATGCTTTACACGGTCAACGCTGACATTTCCATTGATTGAAACCGGAGTGACGTATATTCCCTTTTTAGATAAATGCGGGGCCAATAAGGTTTTAATAAAGCGTTCTTCAGTCGTCCCCTCTACAGAAATTCCAATCCTTACCATTCTGGGCGACCCCCAATCAGATTTTTAGACCAAATATCACCCATTCCATAATCTTCCAGCCAATGTGACAGAGCTTCTTTATTTGGCTTATTAAACGTAGATACGCCTTTCTGTTGGTCAACGACAATAAAATCTTCGGGTTCAAACTGATTGGCAAAAGCCACAGATTGCGTTGAACAAATCACCTGGTTTTTCTTTGAAGCCGATTTAACCATTTCGGCCAGCACATTCAAAGCCGCAGGATGCAGACCCAGTTCAGGTTCATCTAGCACAATCGTTTTTGGCCGAGAATTTTCAGGCTGAAGAAATAATGCGGCCATGCAAATAAAACGGGCAGTACCATCCGAAAGCTGATTTGCTGAAAACGGCTCATCATAGTCACGATGAATCCAGCGTAACAACAGTGACTCATCTTCATTCTCTCCCTTTGGCTCAAGGTAGAAGTCGTGAAAAAAGGGGGCAACGGTATGGATAGCTGAAATGATTTCTTGATAATTTGCTTGGTAACGTTTTCTTAAATACAAGAGAAATGGAGCCAGATTTCTGGCATCAGGACTAAGAAATGCACTTGAACTCAGTCTTTGAGCCTGTTTAAAACCAGCTGTAGGGCTGGTATCGTGAAAATGATAGACTCGACATTTTTCCATATAGCCACGGGTATAATCTCTTACATAGTCGCTAGCAGACTCCGATCCTGGTAACAGACCGCTTTCCCCTAATTTACCTTTGATTGTCCACACTTTGTTTGATGTGGCAACAGTGCAATATTCATCATTAAACACCAGAGCATCGTTGGTTTCACCATGGACAAATTCTACGTGATAACCATTCATACCTATTTCAATATCAATGATAATTTTAGGAGTACGTTTTGAGCCAAAATGAAAAAACGTATTTGCAAAACCTTGCCGCTCAACATAAGTTTGCAACTTCCCTTCAGATAAGTTTCTTAGAAAAGTAAACAGGGAAATAAAATTTGATTTACCAGCTCCATTGGCACCAATAAGAATATTAATTGGATTCATTTTCAAGTCGAGGGATTTTATTGATTTAAACCCTTCAAGTTTAATTTGATGAAGATGTGTGTTTTGCTGTTCTGACATAGTTTCGCTTACAATTTACACATAAAGAATCATGCGGTTCAGTATTACTACAGTGATCGTCTTGGTTTTAGATGCTGCTAGTTATGCGTAATCACTTAGAGCTATAAACTGAGCGCAAGCAGGGTGAATATGATCACAGTGTACCGTTTTCAAATTAAATCTGAAATAAATACTGTTGAAAGCATTAAGGTTCAAACAAAATAATATGAAAATCGAACACGAAAAGCACTTTTCAGATAGCGTTACACTTATCAACTGCCTGTCTGTACACAACGGTCAGCAACCAAAAGCAGAAAAGTTATCAAATAAACTTGCATTGATTTAACACCCGCATCCATTAAACGAATGCAGTCACATAGTCATTTTTTGAATCATTTCCAGCCATAGAATGCACATAGCAAAAATTTATTGATAACCCATTACAATAACATACGCTCAAAAGCTACTTCAACTCAGACAAAAACATCGCATCCCCATAACTAAAAAACCGGTATGACTGCGCAATGGCGTGCCGGTAGGCGTTCATAATGGCATCGTAACCAGCAAACGCGGAAACCAGCATCAATAACGTTGATTCCGGCAAGTGAAAGTTTGTGAGCATGGCATCGACGGATTTAAATTGATAGCCTGGGGTGATAAATAAATCGGTATCGCCGAAGCCTGCGTTTAAAATTCCGCTTCGGGAAGCAGATTCTAAGGCTCTGACAGCCGTTGTACCTATCGCTATCACCCGCCCGCCCCGTTCCCTGGCTTGCTTGACGGCATCAACCGTGGCTTGCGGGACGGCGTAATATTCTTTGTGCATGATATGTTGAGTTAGATCTTCAACTCGTACGGGTTGGAAAGTGCCGCTGCCGACATGCAAGGTTACAAATGCTGTAGCTATGCCTTTGGCAGCCAGTTTTTGCATGGTTGAATTGTCAAAATGCAGGCTGGCTGTGGGCGCGGCGACCGCACCGGCTTCTTGGGCAAAAACGGTTTGATATCGGCTAAAGTCGGATTCATCGTCCGGCCTGGTAATATAGGGTGGCAGTGGAATATGGCCAATGTGTGCCAACATGTCGATAACACTGTCAGCCCCTTTAAACTCCAGTTGAAATAAGTCATCCAGTCGCCCAAGAATCTCGCAACTAAATCCTTGATCCAGTTCGATCAGTGCACCGGCTTTTGGGGCTTTACTGGCGCGCACATGGGCGATGGCTTGGTGATTATCCAGCAAGCGCTCAATTAAAATTTCCACCTTGCCGCCAGTTTGCTTAGTGCCATACAACCGCGCCGGAATTACTTTGGTGTTATTAAATACCAGCAAATCTTTGGGATCGATTAGATCTAAAAAGTCGGTAAACTGCCGGTCTGCAATTTGACCAGTCTGCCGGTGCATGCACAGCAATCGGCTGGCTTCACGTTCGGGCAAGGGGGTTTGCGCTATTAGCGCTTCGGGGAGATCGTAATTAAAATCAGATTTTTTCATAGCGGGGCATGTTACCAGTTTGTAAAACTGAAAACATCTGTTTGTAGGCACTTTTAAGCCAGAGAGGCATATTCTTTAGCGATTAAATTTGTATGCTAATAAAATAACATGCTGAGGCCAGAAAGACCTCAGCATGTGCTGAACATTAATCAAACCAGCTTAATTGCCTGTTATAGCTTAATGATCATGGTGTGGCACCCATTTTGGCACAATCACAAAAGGCCGCATCATATCGTCATCTTCATGCTCCAAAATATGGCAGTGATACATGTATTTTCCGGTATAAGGTGAAAACTTAATCGCGACTCCCACCATTTCACCAGGATGCACACGAATGGTATCTTTTGGCATGCGTTGATCTTCTGGAACGCCAATAATTCGGGTTGCGACAATCTTATCCACCTTCTGAGCGGGTGTGCCGGTAGTTGAATCAATATTCCCGTCAATCACTGGTGCGGTAGCTGGTGGTATTGGCAACAAGGGATTTGAATCACCATTCACATAAACATCATAATTGAATTGCTGATTAACTTGCAGATCAACCAGATGCACATGAATGGGATGGGTATCTGGGCTGAGATTAACGATATACCATTGTTCAATACTGTCCTGATGCACAAACCAATTGACCTGATCATAAAACTCTTCCGCCGCTTTCCAAAATTGCTCGGTTACTGGCAGATTGGTTTTAGGATGGATATAGCTAAACTCAGTAACCATAGCGCCCTTGGGCGGATCCATATCGGCGCTGCGCACATATTCCCAAAACACCAGCATGGAAGTTGTACCCAGTGGAGCATCTATTGGCGGTTTTTTTTCGATTAGCGCCATAAGACGTATTTGCATATCAACAGTTGCCAGTGGCAGCTTAGGATTAAATAAGCTATCCGGCGGTAACAACTGTGATTTAGCACTGGCACTGGCGCTAACATCAAAACGCATAATCTGCGGATATGGCCGACGGCTATCATCAGATAGATTGCCGTAGTCATTAATTGCCAATAGCTGAGCCAATTCGCTGGCCGGTTCGGGAGAGTAACTGGCGTCATTGCCAAATGGCGCTTCAGCCGTGTTCCAAAGATAAAGTTGTTGATTTGGACTATTAGCAAAGTTAACCAGCAAATCTGCCCTTTCGCCTGGCGACAACAACAATCCTTGCTCTGGAAACGCCATTTTACGCTCAGCCAAACCTTGATCGGCTCCAATAACCCAAATGTTGGCATGCTGACTAATGCCTTTTTGGTTAAGCAAAACCAATCGATAAGTGCGCGCATTAGATCCATTTAACACACGCAGCCGATACAATCGAGGTTCGACCGTGGCTTTGGGCCATATTTTGCCATTGACCAGTGTGTAAGGGCCAAAAAACTCAGCGGGCCCGTCTTTTAGCTCGGTTTTATGCAATAACGCGCCCGTAAACTGACCATCCGCCCCCACATCCAAGTTACGATCTTGAATAATGATCGGCAACTCAAAATCACCATCGGGTAAATTTAGACTATGTTCATGCTCATCACGAATAATCCATGCACCAGCAAGTCCGGCGTAAACATTCAAACGGGTTACATGATTGGCATGATCATGATACCAAAGCAATGTGGCTGACTGACTATTTGAGTATGTATAGTTGGCAGCTTGTCCCGCGATAACCGTATTATCCGGCCAGCCATCGTAATCCGCCTGTGTGCGCCCACCGTGCAAATGCGTTACCAAAGCGGCCTTCAAGTTCTTTAAAACAACGCGTTTATGATCCTCCAACTCAGTTAAAGCACCGTTTTGTCCGGGTAAATTTTGTGAAATATCCGGCGATACCCGGTCAGGATCAATTTTAACCACGTTAAAAGGCAGCTTACTGGGTGATCCATCGGCTGTTTGGATTTTGTTTTCCCAGCGGACGCGCACAACATCATCTTTATTAACAACGACAGTCGGCCCGAGATAACTAACACCCGAACCAAACCGCACCACCGTGCCTTCGCTTAAGCGGTAACTCCAAACTTGCGTAGCCGGTAAATCTTGATGCAATTGAACAATTTTAACTTTTGCTTTAATTGCTAAATGTTTTTCTGTAAACACCCCACCAAAGGGCTTCACGACAGGTGGAATAGGTAAATCATCTAAAAAAGGTATTAAATTTGGCATAGCATGCTCCATAATAATTTGTGTTTTTTAAAAAAGCCACGCGACTACGGTGGCCTGACAAAAACTATTACATAACAATATGTTGCAAAACTATGGAATAATACCTGCTGTTATTGTAATTTTACATAGCGCTATGCTGCGCACCAAGATACACATAAATTGAAAAAATTTAGTAGCAATTTTTAGCTTCCTTCCTTATAATGTTCTGACTTTGCCGGGGTGGCGGAACTGGTAGACGCGCCGGATTCAAAATCCGGTGATGGTGACATCGTGCCGGTTCGATTCCGGCCCTCGGTACCAAATTAGGGTATTAAGAGACCCAGCAAAGTACAAAAACCCGTAAGTCTTATGGCTTGACGGGTTTTTTATTGTCCAAAAAAATGCAGCAAAGTACACGAACATTCGACAACTCTTGCAGTAAGCTTGACAGTAACAAAAGTTATTGCACTTTTACCGTTTCGGAATTAATGCAATGGCTACCGACCTACTCAAACCAATCACAGTTCAAAACGCCAAACCTGCCGATAAGCTCCAACGACTTAGTGACGGAAACCGGCTCTATCTGCTTATTAAACCCACTGACACCAAATGGCGTCGATTTGACGACACCATAGAAAATAAGCGTAAAACATTATCAATCAGCAAAACAGACTTTCATCACATAGAACCGCTACCAACCCAAGCCCTATCAGAGCCGTACTGAACGCTTACAGTAAAGTTGTAAAACCAGCGAACAGAACAACCAGTTAAGTAGAGCTTAAGTTTTTAATTTCAAAGCCGCTAACCAAGCGGCTTTTTTGTGTGAAAAATTACCACCTTTCCAGTTTTTAACCGTGGTAGCATCATGAATTATACAAAACTACAGTTAAGAGATTTATAACTGGTGTCAGACTCGTCACTGATAGCCATTTGTTTTATGCCTGTCGAAACATTCATATCGTTATGGCGTGGTTACATCGGAATTTTAGCAGCAAACCGCAACCCTAAACCTGTTCGCGTTATATCTACCCCCGTGTAGCCGCGCCGCCCTATTGCTTGCCCAGGTAATCATTACTTCAATACCCGCTTGAAAATGTCGTGGGTTAAGCCAACGGAATCAGGTACGACTATGGATAACAAACGGGCTGATTTTTCAAAGCTTTAGGGAAGGTAATGCCACCCTAAACAAAGGAGCCGCTATCTTTACGGCTTTATATGCCTAAAATTTCTGGCTAAAACGAAGCCCAATGCTGCTAGCGCCCCCTTCAACATTCACATGCCAACCGTGATAAGGTTTAGTAAAAATGTAACTGCTCAAAATTCCGATGGCAGCACCAGCTATAACATCATGGGCATAATGCTGGTTCGACTCAACTCGGCTATAAGCTACAAAAGAGGCTAACGCATAGGCAGGAACCCCATATTCCCAACCATAGCGCTTTCTTATAAATTCGGCGGATGAAAATGAAAGGGAAGTATGAGCCGATGGAAAAGACTGCTTTCCACCATTGGGGCGTTTTTCATCAATTCCGTATTTCAGCGCGTAAGTCGAAGCCATTGACAGCGCTAACGATTCACCCAATTGAATTGCACCTTGACCGTCCCAATAACCTAACGTCATTCCGGCGGCTGTAGCTGGTAAGACAAACTGTAATATATCACCCGCCGTCTGAATATCATCTGCGGTGGCCAACTTACCATAAGCCAGCGTAACTGAAACAACGAGTATTGCTGCTGCGTTGCAGCAGTTGCCTTTTTTCTTCATTAGCAAGACCTCCTTAATAATCGCCCTCGCAAGCGCTCAAATAAGGCGACAATTTTTGACGCAATAGTGCAAAGATATTCACTCAAAAATCAATCAATAAGGTTTTTTTGTGTACAAGGATTCAACTTTAGTTGCGGGTTGTTTCAAAGCGGTTTATTGACATTCTAAAAGCAATTGAAAAAATACCATGCCAAAAATGTAGACGTTCTAATTCTCCGGGATGCTAAAAAACTACACAAAGCCATAACACTGTTAAATCCAAGTTGATTGGACTAATGAATTTTTAGGGTATTTTTTATTGGCCAAAAAATCGCTGCAAAATATACTGATATTCGCCCAAAAAGTGTGAAAGTGTGAGTGACATCAGCTGGAGTTGCCGCATCCAGCAACACTTTTGGTGTTACAAATGGCCGAAAAACTCAATAAAGACCTGGCTTACAAATCAGCGAAGCCAAAAGAAAAAGCCTATTCAATTAGTGATGGCGGTGGACTGTCATTATTAATAAAATCAGTGACGTTGTATTGGGGTAACTCCGAAATCAAACCGTATTTAATCTTACAATGAAACGTATGATCAAGTGCGGCGCGCATTGTTAGGCAATTTATGGAGCATAGCTGCGCCGTTCCTTTGGAAAGCGAATGTACTCAGGGTCAAGGTAATCCAGAATATCAATGAGAGCGTGTTGAATTTCACGTAATCTAGGGAAGCTATGTGATCCAGAATTAGATAGCGATACAACGTCATTCTGAAGCTTCTTGAACAGTGTCTCGTTGTTGTCTTTTAACTTATTCAAGAATGCTGCGTAACCAATACATGTATGGTGGTTATTAACATCCTCGATCATCAACTCGCCAATAGCACGCTGCTCGCCTGCCCACACTCTAAATGGATCTTTAAAGCCATCCGTTTGCCATAGTCCATAAATATTATCCCTGAGCTCAGAGATTTTTTTCGTGTTATCAGAATCTTTAAAATCAATAAATTGAATTTCTCTTCTAATGATCTCTGTCCATGCAAAATATTGTGCAATAACAAAAACTGTATTATTTACAACATAGCCTTTCTCGCTCTCATCGCCGTGAATGTAATATGTTTCAATAAGACCTTGAACAATAATGTTGTACAATCGGCTCTGTAAATCATAGACAGCATATAGCAGAGGCCCCTTATACCTCTTCATTATCATTTCATATTCTATTGTACGGTCTTCTGCCTTCGCATTTTTTAACAATTCCGTCTTTATTTCTTCAAGAGCAATACTGTTCTCCAGGCTCAACTTGGATTTATAACTCTCAATTTCCTTATTAAAGAGATGAGAAATCAGGCCTTTTGATAGAAACCCGACAACTAGAAGCGCTGTACTTGTTCCTCCAATTGCGACCAAGAAAACATCTAAATATTCCATTGTTCACCCCCTGCCAAATTCTCTTAACTATGAGCTAAGTCAACCACTGGAGCGTATTGTAAGCCCGCTTTTAGTATATCGATTCCGAATCCGGAAAAGATGAGCCGCAATACAAGAGCATCTCCCATCATCGGTAAAAAACCTGAAAAACCTTACCCTCTTTCAGGGCCGTAAGCTGCTTGGAGCAATGCGAACCCCAGCAGCTGATTTAGCGTAATAATTTTTTGTACTCGACTGCTCTAATTTATCAGAACCGAGGCTAGCCTTTATTATCATTCTACCAGCTACTGCTGTGAACCCAATCTTGTCTTATATTTAATTTACAGTCTTTGCCAATATCAGCTTCAGTCGATTTTATTGCGCTTAATTGCCCGCCCTTACGCCCTTTCAAATCCGCGATGATACCAGCCATGATAGCCAAGGCAATTTCGGCAGGCGTTTCCGCCCCAATGTCCAACCCAACCGGACCATGTACCCTTTCTCGCAAATGGTCATCTCCCACGCTTTGTAATAATCGATCACGACGTTGCACTGGTCCAAGCAGACCGATGAAGGGGATGGCTGAGGCTGCAATAGTTTGTAGAAACCGGCGATCATATTCCAGATGATGTGTCATTAAGACAACAGCACTAAACCGGCTCAGATCAAGCAGGCTGGCTAAATCTTCTGGCGTTGCTTGCAGCACTTGAAAAGCATTTGGAAAGCGCGTGTTCACCGCATAGCCAGGTCGATGATCGGCTACTGTGACCTGCCAGTTTAAGGCATGGGCGCAATTAACCAACGGGAGCGCATCCGCACCGGCGCCGATCAGCAGCAATTTCGATGGCGGTTGGATACAATCGTAAAATGCACTGATGGTTTGTCCGGCAATTATATGGTTATCAAAACTCGGTTTTACCAATAACTCAGGCCACGGTAACATCGCATGATTTGAAAGCGTATTGGCTTCGGCCGGTAAGAACAGACTATGCGATGAAATAAAATCTGGATGACTTGATTCACAAATGGTCACCAACACCCCGGCTTGATGAGTTTCAGAAGCCTGGGCAATTAGATTTAACGGACTGAAATCATTGGTTTCAGTCAACAATTGCAAATAGATTCTCACCGCACCGTTACAACCTAGCCCCAATCCCCACACGGCTTCGTTTGACGAACGCATGTCGTAAAATAGAGTTTTTCCGATTCCATTATCAAAAACAGACTGGGCGTGTTCGACCAGATCGTGCTCAAAACAGCCGCCGCCCAGTAAACCAGTCAAGCTGCCATCCTGTGCGATTAACATTCGGGCACCGGCTTTTTGATAGGTTGATCCAATGGTTTCAATAATGGTTGCCAATACCATAGGTCTGGGATTGTGTTTTAATCGCTGGTAAGCCTCCAGTAGATGATGGTTCTTTGACACGTTAACTCCAACTCAAATCAGTGCGCAGCAATGGCAATTGTCTAACTCGGATACCAGTGGCCGCAAAAATCGCATTGCATACGGCTGGTGCTAACGGAGGTAAAGCGGGCTCGCCCAAGCCGGTCACCGGAAACTCGGTTTTCAAAAAATGCACATCGATTTGCGTTGGCGCATCAGCAATACGGATCATCGGATAGTCACCGAAATTACTTTGTACGATACGACCTTTCTCGATATTCAACTCCTGAAATATCAATGCGCCCAAGCCGTCGATAACAGATCCTTGCACTTGATTTTCCGCACCACTCAGGTTAACAATTTGCGCGCCAATGTCCGTTGATACCACAACTTTATCCACTTTAAGTTTGCCATCTTTCGATACGGTTACTTCCGCAACCTGAGCGATATAACCGCGATGACTGAAATGGAACGCTATCCCTTGGCCTTGACCGCGCGGAAATTTCTTTTTGCCCCATCCAGCTTGTGCTGCCGCATGTTGCAACACATGCTTCATCCGGTTTACATCATAAGGGATGCCTTGCTCGCCAGTGCCCGGCAAAAAGCCTTTATCACCCAGTAATTCCAAACGGAATGCCAACGGATCACGGCCAGCGGCGTGCGCCAATTCATCAATAAAACTATGATAAACCCAGGCCAACACGTTGCTACGCGGGGCACGCCACGGCCCCATAGGAATGCCGCATTCCAAGGGGGTTTGCTCAATCAAGCAATTTTTTACCCAGCGCCCGGGAAACTCATCACCGGATAAGTTCGCACCGCTTCCCAGTTCCAGCGAGGCTTTACCGTCTTTGAAGACAGGATGGGAAAAGGTCACAAAATGGTTATGCCATGCTATTGCTTTGCCAGCAGCATCTAAACCACCGCGCAGAAAGTGAAAGCCGCCTGCCCGGAATTGATCGTGCTGTAAATCGTCTTCACGTGTCCAGGTCAGTTTGACCGGACCTTTAACCTGTTTGGCAATGGCTGCAACTTCCACAATGTAATCGGGAATCAAGCGCCTGCCAAAACCGCCGCCACTACGCGTGATGTGCAGAGTGATTTTATCTTTGGGAATACCAAAGGTTTCGGTAATGATCTTTTGACCGGCTTCCGGATTTTGAGTTGGCGCCAAAATTTCGATACTGCCGTCTTTGTACCAGGCCGTTGCATTTTGCGGCTCAATACTGGCATGAGAAATAAAAGGATAGCTGTAGGTTGCTTCAACTGTTTTGGCTGCTCCAGCCAGCGCCTGAGCGATGTTTCCATCATTCCGCAGCACATCCTTACCCGGCTGCTTAAACAGTTCTTGCGCTTTACCGGTAAACCCTGCCCAGCTTTGAGTAGCAACGCTGCCTTCGTCCCAGACCACATTCAGCTGTTTTCTGGCGCTAAATGCCGCCCAAGTTGAATCCGCAACAATAGCAACACCCGGCAATAAGCCTTTTAAATTAGCCGTGCCTTCAACAATAAAGACATCGCGGACGCCAGGCAATCTTTTGATTTCATCCAGATTGGCACTAACCACCTTCCCGGCAAACGCGGGTGATTTCACGTAACTGGCGTAAAGCAATCCAGGCAATTGCACATCAATACCAAACAAAGGTTTACCGGTTACAATGCCGGGATTGTCAACGCCACCGATACGCGTTCCCAACAACCGAAAATCCAGTGGATTTTTTAACTTAACCGCATCTGCGGATGGCACTGGCAATTTCGCCGCCGTTGCCGCCAATTTACCGTAAGACAGTTGTTTGCCACTACCCAAATGATGCACTGCGCTGTTACGCGCCACCAATTCTTCCGCCGGTAATTTCCAAATCTGGGCGGCCGCTTGTATCAGCATTGTTCGAGCCGTCGCACCTAATCTGTGAAACTCTTCGTAATTGGTCGGTGTTGATCGCGAACCACCAGCGCTTTGACTGCCATAAGCGGGATCTAAATCGCCCTGCACAATCAGCACATCCTGCCAAGCCACTTCCAATTCTTCGGCTATAACCATAGGCAACGAGGTTTTAATGCCTTGCCCGATTTCCGGTTGTTTGCTGATTAATGTCACTAAGCCATCATGATCAATGCGAATAAAAGCATTAGGTCTGAATGCGTTATCGTGAGCAGGCTCCGGTCTGGCCACATGATGAACGGCGCTATTAACTTCATTTACATATAAACCCAGAAGCAAGCCGCCACTGGTCAATGCCGTGTTGCGTAAAAAGCTGCGTCGACTTGGATTGATTGGTGTTTCGATACTCATAGTTGCTCCTGCGAGGCTATGTCTGCAGCCCGATGGATACCGGCGCGAATGCGTAAATACGTGCCGCAACGACATAAGTTGCCTGCCAGTGCGGTGTCGATTTCCTGATCGCTAGGTTTTGGTGATTTTTTTAATAAAGCCGCCGCAGTCATGATCTGACCAGCTTGACAATATCCACATTGTGGCACATCCAACTCCTGCCAGGCTTGCTGTAATGGATGATTGCCTTGCTCTGCCAAGCCTTCAATGGTCGTCACTTTGCGCGTACCGACATCGGCTATTGGCGTTTGACAAGCGCGGGTCGGCACGCCATCGATATGTACAGTACATGCACCGCACTGACCGATGCCGCAACCGAATTTTGTGCCAACAAGATGTAAATGATCTCGTAACACCCACAATAGTGGTGTTTCCTGAGAAACATCAACCGTTTTCGAAGCACCGTTTACCTTGATAGTGTATTTGCTCATGAATTTGTTTTTATGATGAAGTGGTTTATGTTTATTTTTATCGATAATCCAGTTCTGCTTAAAGCTGGCCACCCCCGATGCCATGCAGGAACCATACCTTAACGAGCAAACTCCGGAATAAAGCGCACTATTCGTCTGTCAATTGTTGATTTAGCACTTAGGCTGCTGATAGATCAACATAGAAAGCACAACCAATGTTGCTACAAAAGCACCCCGACAATACTTGATTGATGCATATATTTTTAAATGAGTTATGTTTAGTGAAATTTTTTTGGAGTTTAACTTTCATGCTGCGCACTTTTTATTGAGGCGGTGCTTTTAAAAAGCTTACGATAAGACCACAACCGAAACCGATCCAGATACAAATACACAATCGGTGTGGTGTACAGGGTTAGCAATTGGCTAAAGATTAATCCGCCGACGATGGAGATGCCCAAGGGTTGCCGAAGTTCTGCGCCATAACCGGTGCCCAAGGCCAGTGGTAAAGCGCCAAATAATGCGGCAAGTGTGGTCATTAAAATGGGCCGGAATCGCAGTTTACAGGCGGCAAAGATGGCTTCCGTGGAATCCAGGCCCAGTTCACGCTCGGCTTGCAGGGCAAAGTCGATCATCATGATGGCGTTCTTTTTAACGATGCCTATCAGCAAGATAACGCCGATGAAGGCAATGATGCTGAATTCGGTATCGCACGCCATCAGCGCCAATAAGGCACCGACACCGGCCGAGGGCAGTGTGGATAAGATGGTCAGCGGGTGGATGGTGCTTTCGTACAAAACGCCTAATACGATGTAAATGCTCACCAAGGCGGCCAGCATGAGGTAAGGTTGGCTTTTTAACGATTGCATAAATATCTTGGCCGAGCTTTGAAAACTGCCGTGGATAGCACTGGGCACGCCGATGTCTTTCAGGGTTTTTTCAATCAAGGGCGTGGCTTGTGACAACGACACGCCTTGTTTAAGCCCGAATTCCACCGTGGCGGTGGCAAACTGGCCCAGATGATTGACTTTTAAGGGGCTGTTGGTGGGGGCAAAGCTGGCGATGTTGGAGAGCGGGACTTGCTGCGCGGGCGTGATTTCGCCCGTGGGTTGTTTTTTGGCCGGTACGTTAATATACACCTGCTTTAAGGCTTCGGGGCTTTCCCAGTATTCGGGCGCTAATTCCATCACCACCCGATATTGATTCAGCGGGTTATAGATCACCGAGACCTGCCGTTGTCCGAACGCATCATTCAGGCTGGTGTCGATCATGGCCTGGGTGACGCCATAGCGCGAAGCCAAGTCTCTGTTGACTACCACACTAATCTGCTGGCCTTTGTCTTGCTGGTTGGTATTGACGTCTTTTAATTCGGGTAGCTGGCTGAGTGCGGCCACAATTTTTGGCGTCCATTGTCTTAATAGCGGCAAATCATCCGATTGCAGGGCATAATCATACGAGCCATAGGATGGCCTGCCCCCTGCCCGCAATTCCTGAGCCGGAAACATATGCAATCGGGCACCCGGCAAGCGATTCAGCTTGTCTCGCAGCCGGTCTTGTACGGTGTTAATGTCGGGGCGCTCATTGTGCGGTTTAAGTACGATAAAGACTTCGGCACTGCTGCCGCCAAATCCTTGACCGGAACCGGCATAGCCGACCACGGTTTTTACGGCCGGATCCTGGCGCACGATGTCGGAAAACTCGGCCAGTTTTTTTTGCATGGCCCAAAATGAAGCGCCTTGATCGGTTTGAATGCCGCCAATTAACCGACCGCCATCTTGTTGCGGAAACATGCCTTTCTCGATGACGCCATACAGATACACATTGAGCCCGATGGTGCCCAGCAATAACGCCATCACCATGCGCCGATGCCGCAGCGCCCCGCGTAGCGTGCGCTCATAAAATGCTTGCAGCCAATCAAAGCCGTGGCCAATGGCATAATAGATCCGGCCATGTTGTGGACTGTCTTTGCCCAGCCAGCGTGCGCACAGCATGGGCGTCACGGTTAAGGACACCACGAGCGATACCAGCACGGCGGCCGACAGGGTAACGGCAAATTCCCTGAACAACCGGCCCACCACGCCACCCATCAGCAAAATGGGCAAAAACACCGCCACCAGCGACACGCTCATGGATAACACGGTAAAGCCGACTTCTTTGCTGGCCAGTAACGCGGCTTTAAACGGGCGCATACCTCGTTCAATGTGCCGGCTGGTGTTTTCCAATACCACAATGGCGTCATCCACCACAAAGCCGGTCGAGATGGTTAAGGCCATTAAGGTGAGATTATTTAAGCTGTAACCAAACGCATAGATGACGGCGCACGAGCCCAGCAAGGACACCGGCACGGCGATAATCGGCACCATGGTGGCGCGCAGGTTGCGCAGAAACACTAAGACCACCAGAATGACTAACAGCACCGAAAACACCAGCGTGTGTTCCACTTCGGTAATGGAGGATCGAATGGTTAAGGAGCGGTCCACCGCCACGGTTAAATCAATGCCTTTGGGAATCTCAGCGCGTAGTTGCGGCAGCATGGCCATCACCTGATCAACCGTATCAATGACATTGGCCATGGGTTGCTTGGTTAAAATCAGCAACACCGAGGGTTTGCCGTCTTTAAGCCCGGTATTGCGCAAGTCTTCCACGGAATCCACTACCTCACCCAAATCCGCTATGCGCACGGGCGCGCCATTGCGGTAGGCGACAATTAAGGGCAGATAATCGGCAGCTTTACGGGCTTGGTCATTGGCCTGGATTTGCCAACGGTAGCGCTCATTTTCAATAATGCCTTTCGGACGGGTGACGTTGGTTTGGGTGATGGTGGTTCTAACATCTTCCAAGCCGATGCCGTATTTGGTTAGGGCATTGGGATTTAACTCCACGCGCACCGCAGGCAATGCCGCACCGCTGATTTGCACTTGCCCGATACCTGAAACCTGGGCGATTTTTTGTTGCAGCAGCGTGGATGCCACATCATACATCTGGCCGCGATTATAGCTGTCCGAGGTTAAGGTTAAGATCAAAATGGGCGAATCCGCCGGATTCATACGCCGGAAACTGGGCCGGTTGGGCATGCCGGTCGGCAATAAGCTGATCGCGGCATTAATGGCGGCTTGCACATCCCGGGCCGCGCCGTTGATGTCGCGTTCAATATCAAATAACAAGCTGATTCGGGTAGCGCCTTGTGAGCTGGAGGAGGTAATTTCTGAAATACCTGAAATCCGGCCCAGGGCGCGCTCGAGTGGGGTGGCAATGCTGGTTGCCATGGTTTCACCACTGGCACCGGGTAATTGGGCTTGCACGCTAATGCTGGGGAAATCCACCTGCGGCAGCGAGGACACCGGCAAATTCAAATACGCCAAACTACCGATTAAGGCGATGGCTATCGTTAATAAGGTGGTGGCGACGGGGCGGTGGATGAAGAGTGTGGATATGTTCATCCTAACTCTCTCCTTGGCTTTCCAGCGGTTCAGGCGTATCCAGCCCAAACCAGTGCTTGACCCGTTTGGCCATGCGATCCATACCCAAATAAATCACGGGCGTGGTGTACAGGGTCAACAACTGGCTTAACAGTAATCCGCCGACCATGGTAATCCCTAATGGATGCCGCAACTCCGAGCCCACGCCCGTGCCCAGCATTAACGGCAACGCGCCCAGTAAGGCGGCCAAGGTGGTCATTAAAATGGGCCGCAAGCGTAACAGACAGGCCTGATAAATGGCCTGCTCCGGGGCTAACTGTTGCTTGCGTTCGGCTTCCAGGGCAAAATCAATCATCATAATGGCATTCTTCTTCACAATCCCAATCAGCAAAATAATGCCAATGATGCCGATAATATCCAACTCACCGCCGGACATCTGCAAGGCCAGTAATGCGCCCAGGCCTGCCGAGGGCAAGGTGGATAAGATGGTAAGCGGGTGAATGTAGCTTTCATAGAGTACGCCCAGCACGATATACACGGTGACGATGGCGGCCAAAATCAACAGCAAGGTATTGTTGAGTGAGGCCTTAAACATCAAGGCGGCGCCCTGATAGCTGGTGCGGATGCTCACTGGCACGTCCAGTGCCTGTTTTACCCGGTCGATGGCTTTAACGGCATCGCCCAGCGAGGCATGGGCGGCCAAGTTAAACGACACGGTGGCGACCGGAAATTGATCCAGATGGTTAATCGATAACGCGGTCGGTTTTTCTGAAATCGTGGCCACGGCCGATAACGGCACTTGCGTGCCATTGCTGGACGGAATGCGTAACTCACTGAGCGTGTCCGGCGAGTTGTTGTCGGCATTGTCCACTTCCAGCACCACGCGGTATTGATTGGCCTGGGTAAAAATGGTCGATACCAGGCGTTGTCCATAGGCGCTGTACAGGGTGTTATCGATGGCGGCTGTGCTGATGCCTAACCGGCTGGCGGTACTGCGGTCTATATTGACATACACTTGCTTGCCCTGGTCTTGCACGTCACTGGTCACCTCATCAAATTCGGGTTCTTTTGCCAGTTGATCGACTAAACGATGCGTCCAGTGGTTTAGCTCATTCACGTCGGCGGTTTCCAGGGTGTATTGGTATTGGGTGCGGCTGACGCGGTTTTCCATGGTTAAATCCTGCACGGGTTGCAGGTATAACTTAACGCCGCTGAGTTCCGCCAGCTTCGGTTTTAATCGGGCGATCACTTCCGTGGCGGTGACTGGCCGCTGTGCGTGCGGTTTTAAATTAATTAAAAACCGCCCGGCGTTGGGCGTGGTATTAATGCCGTCCACGCCAATAAATGAAGACAGGCTTTCAACCGCCGGATCTTGCAAAATGACCTCAGCCAGTTGTTGCTGGTAGTTGCCCATGGCCGCAAACGAGGCACTTTGCGGGGCTTCGGAGATGCCCTGGATAATGCCGGTGTCTTGAATGGGGAAAAAGCCTTTGGGAATGGCGAGGTATAAACTGACGGTTAAGGCCACGGTGCCAAAGAACACCAGCAGGGTTAAAAATTGCTGGTTTAACACCCAGCGCAGGGTTTTGCCGTAACCGGCCACGATGCGGTCGAATACAGTGGTTTTGGAGAGTTGGTCCGCTTCGGGCTTCTGCTTGAGTAGCTTTGCGCACATCATGGGCGTGAGTGTGAGCGAGACCAGGGCCGAAATCAGAATCGCCACGGCGAGCGTGATGGCGAATTCGCGGAATAAGCGCCCGAGCACATCGGACATAAACAGCAACGGTATTAGCACCGCCACCAGGGAGAAGGTTAAGGAGATAATGGTAAAGCCAATCTGTTCAGAGCCTTTTAGCGCCGCTGTTAAGGGCGGTTCGCCCTTTTCGATATAGCGGGAGATGTTTTCAATCACCACGATGGCATCATCGACCACAAAGCCGGTGGCGATGGTCAGTGCCATCAAGGTCAGGTTGTTAATGCTGAATTCGGCCAGATACATCATCGCAAACGTGCCCACCAGAGACAACGGCACGGCTATGCCGGGGATGAGGGTGGCGGGGATATTGCGCAGGAATAGAAAGATCACCATCACCACCAGCGCAATCGCCAGCAATAACTCATATTGCACGTCATGCACGGAAGCGCGGATGGTGACGGTGCGGTCGGTCAGGGGTAAGACTTCCACACTGAGCGGTAAGGTCGCTTGCAAGGCGGGCAACAGGGCTTTAATGCTGTCGACCACGGCGATCACGTTGGCACCGGGTTGGCGCTGTATATTGACGATCACGGCCGCGGTATTGTTGGCCCAGGCCGCCAGCAGGGCGTTTTCCGCGCCATCCACCACCTGAGCCACATCGGATAAATGCACGGCCGCCCCATTGCGGTAAGCCACGACCAGATTGCGGTATTCTTCGGCGGAGCGCAGTTGGTCGTTGGTGTCGATAATGGCGGAACGCATCGGGCCATTGAACATGCCTTTGGGTTGGTTGACATTGGCGGCGGCAATCACAGTGCGCACTTCTTCCAGGCCGATGCCATAGGCCGATAAGGCTTTGTGGTTGGCTTGAATGCGCACGGCGGGGCGTTGTCCGCCACTGATGCCCACAAAGCCCACCCCGGGTAACTGGGCTATTTTTTGCGCTAACCGGGTATCAACCAGGTCTTCCACTTTATACAGCGGTAACGATTTGGCCGTGACGGCGAGCGCCATAATCGGCGCATCGGCCGGATTAACTTTGCTGTACACCGGCGGTTGCGGCAAATCATTGGGCAAGAAATTGCTGGCGGCATTAATGGCGGCTTGTACGGATTGTTCGGCAATATCCAGATCCAGCTCCAGATTAAATTGCAGGGTAATCACGGAGGCGCCGCCCGAGCTGATCGACGACATTTGCGCCAGACCGGGCATTTGGCCGAATTGCCGCTCTAACGGTGAGGTGACCACGGCGGTGATCACATCGGGGCTTGCGCCAGGGTATAGGGTGACGACCTGGATGGTGGGATAGTCGACTTGCGGTAAGGCGGACACCGGCAGTAAACGATAAGCCAGTACGCCCACCAGCAGCAGGGCCACCATGAGCAGGCTGGTGGCCACGGGGCGTAAAATGAACAGTTTGGAGGGATTAAAGACGGTTTGGGTGTTCGGGTTGGGAGTCATGTGTTATGAGCGCCGGTTACGTTTTTGAAACTGACCTTCGGGCTTAGGGTTGGGATCCGGTTTGGCGGCCACGGGTTGGCCGTCTTTGATGGCCACATCCACCAAGCCGCCATCGCTGAGATCATCAAAGCCTTCCACCACCACGGTTTCGTCAGGTGCCAGACCCGTTAGCACCACCGCACGTTCGGCATCCACGGGGCCTAAGGTAATCCGGCGCACTTGGGCCTTATTCTCTTTGACCACATACACGAAGGCGCCCTGGGTATCATTTTGTATGGCCGCACTGGCTACCTGGGTGACTTTTTGCAAGGTATCCAGGTGCATTTGCACGTTAACAAATTGGTTCGCAAATAAAGTCAGGGCGCTGTTATCAAATTGGGCTTTAAATTTTAAGGTGCCGGTGGTGGCGTCAATTTGGTTATCAATGGCTAATAACTTGCCTTCGGCCAGTTTGGTTTTACCGGCCCGATCATACGCGGTCACCGCCACAGCTTGATTTTGGCGCCAGCGTTGGATAACGGACTGGATTTTATCTTCCGGCAAGGTAAACACCACGCTGATCGGTTGTAATTGGGTAATCACCACCAGGCCGTTGGGGTCACTCGCCCGCACAATGTTGCCCTGGTCAACCTGACGTAACCCCACCCGCCCTGAAATCGGGGCCGTCACGCGGGCATAGGTTAATTGTAACCGGGCATTGTTGACTTGGGCCTTGTCCATTTCCACAGTGCCGACATACTGCCTGACTTGCGCTTCCTGGGTTTTGGTTTGCTGAGCGGAAATCGAGTCTTG
>Ga0208264_1000127_pt1 | contig 38584 bp, 34 predicted proteins | sample LakWasMet31_HOW6_2_FD_183873 | JGI IMG/M metagenome (GOLD analysis project Ga0208264, IMG submission 183873) | Freshwater sediment methanotrophic microbial communities from Lake Washington under simulated oxygen tension - Sediment Metagenome... | ecosystem: Environmental > Aquatic > Freshwater >... | reverse complement strand
TGAAGAAAGGGCTACATTCGCGAGAATGCAGCCCTTTTTTGTTCATTTACATTTAGGTTAAGACGTGAACATATCCATTGTAGTTCCTGTTCATAACGAAGCTGATAACATCCTGCCGTTGATTAGAGAAATTGCTGCGGCAATGGTTGATGCCAAGGCATATGAAATAATCTATGTCAATGATGGTAGCTCAGATGAGACCCAGCAGATATTGCAACAAGCAACGCACGAATTTAAAACTCTTAGAGTTATCACTCATGCTCGCAGTTGTGGACAAAGCACCGCCGTGCATACTGGCGTAAAGGCCGCAAAATACCCTTTTATTGGCACCTTGGATGGCGATGGTCAAAACGACCCTGCCGACATACCTCGGCTGTATGACGTGTTAGTTCAACAACAAACCACAATCCCGAATTTGGCTATGGTGGCTGGCTGGCGTAATAAACGCTACGATTCTGCTTGGCGCTTGTTTTCCTCCAAGGTAGCTAATGGTGTCAGGTCTAAATTATTAGGTGATAACACGCCGGATACTGGTTGTGGCTTAAAAGTTTTTTCCAGAGAAAAGTTTTTAGAGTTGCCTTATTTTGATCACATGCATCGTTTTTTACCGGCCTTAATTTTAAGGGCTGGCGGTCAGGTTATTTCAGAGCCAGTAAGTCATCGAGCCAGAAGTCATGGCAGTTCCAATTACGGCACCCTGGATCGGCTTTGGGCTGGTATTACAGATATAGCTGGCGTGATTTGGTTACAAAAACGCGCAAAACTGGCAGAGGCAAAAGAAATTGATTATCGATAAAGAAACAATTTGGTTAGCCGTTGGCTTTATTGGACAAGGATTATTCTCAGCTCGTTTTATTGTTCAGTGGATAAAAAGCGAAAAAGAGAAAAAAAGTGTTTTCCCGGTTGCTTTTTGGTATTTCAGTATCGCAGGTGGTGTAACGCTGTTGGCTTACGCCATACACAAGCAAGATCCTGTCTTTATAGTAGGCCAATTAACCGGCCTGTTTATCTACTTCCGTAACATGTATTTTGTTATCTTTGAACGTAGAAAGCTAAATTCAGAATAAATCAGACAACCCAGTCTATGAATCACTTACTCCCTGCCAAGTATTGGATAGTACTGTTATGGGCCGTCCTGGTTGGTGTCAGTTTAGCCATTCGGCCACTATTTCCTATTGATGAAACTCGATATGCCACAGTAGCCTGGGAAATGTGGCTAAGGCACGATTTTTTAGTGCCGCACCTCAATGGTGAAACTTACAGCCACAAACCGCCGTTACTATTTTGGTTGATGCAGCTAAGCTGGTGGCTGTTTGGTGTAAATGACTGGTCGGTTCGAGTAATTTCCCCGCTATTTTCCTTGGCCGCCTTATTGTTGTCCGGGGCAGTGGCCAAAGCTTTATGGCCTGCACGCACAAACTTGCCGGAATTAACGCCATTTATGTTGCTGGGATCAGCAATGTGGATGGTGTATAGCACATTGACCATGTTTGATATGATGCTGGCCTTTTTTGTGTTGTTAGGTATTTACAGCATCATCAAGTTGGCTAATACCACGCTAACCATACAAAACTGGTTACTGCTTTCCGTTGCTATTGGCGGCGGCGTGCTCACAAAAGGGCCAGTCATTTTGTTGCATCTATTGCCGGTAGCGTTATTAGCGCCTTGGTGGCGAGCTGCGCGAGAAGATGTGTTTTCGTGGCGCAGATGGTACATCGGTCTGATATTGTCTGTATTAGCTGGTGCGGGAATTGCCTTATGCTGGGCTATACCGGCAGGGTTTTCAGGTGGCGAAGAATATCGCAACGCTATATTTTTAGGCCAGACCAGTGGCCGGATTGTGAAATCCTTCGCTCATCGTTTACCGGTTTACTGGTATTTGGAATTGCTGCCACTGCTGCTCTTGCCGTGGTTATTTTACAAACCACTTTGGCTAGGTTTTAAAAGTTTAAGTATTACCGATTCTGGTTTGCGTTTTTGCGTGGCCTGGACGATTCCCGTGTTTATCGCGTTTTCTTTGGTCAGCGGTAAACGCATCCATTATCTATTGCCATTGTTACCCGCGTTAGCATTGATATTGGCAAGAACCGTTGATAATGTGAGTAATTCCATTAAGTGGCAACGCGCCCATGTAGCAATTATGGCGGTCTTGGCTATTGTTGCCTTGGTTTTGATGTTATTGCCTGGTTTAAATAACCAGTTTCACTGGCGCGCCGAATTATCATTGGTATCGCCGATTTGGGGTGGTTTGTTGCTGATTGTTCTACTGGTTTTGGCTTTGTTAAAAGCCCAGGATGCACAGCAATCGCTATTCTATATTTGTATCGCCGTTATGACATTGTTGCTAACAGCATCCAGTGGTTTTTTTGCAATCACCGCCTCCCGCTACAATACCCAGCCAGTCGCCCGGCAAATTGCTAACTTTATGCAGGAAAATCGACCGATAGCGTATTTTGTCGGCAAATATCATGGTCAGTTTCAATTTACTGGTCGATTAACCCAACCAATTGCGATTATTCCCGATTTTAACAAACTGCGCGTTTGGGCTGGGCAGAATCCCAACGGCTATGTGCTGGTTGGCTATGATGACCCGAATCCCGAATTGGCTGCGTTATTGGCTTATAGCTTTCCAAGCAAAGGTCAGCAGATTGGCTTGTTGGCAGCGGATAAGCTGGTTAATCAGCCTAATTTGCAGAAATTATTGCAGCCTTAAGTTGTTGATAGGCCGAGTGATCTGACTGCTATGCTACCTGTGTAGTGGGCAGGTTTATTAACGCACCCTCAAAGAAAGCCATTGCTTGCTGTTGATAGGCATTTGCAGGCGGTGTGCATTTTATAATGAAGTGATTAAATGCACAATACACACGGCTCAATCCATTGAGCCGTGTGTTATTTGGATCTACGCTTTAAGATGGCTTTCTAACTGAGCGACCAAATCAGGTGCTAAGCCCAATTCTTTAGCCAACTGATCAATATAGGCGCGCTCTTGCTCGTTATCCAAATCCAAAATAGCTCGTGAAATTAAATAAATTTCAGAGGCGGTGGTTGGTGAGTCAGCGCCAGCAGCGACAGCCTTGATGTCCAATGGTTTTGCAAGTTCTTCAGCTAATAATGCCGCAGTATCGCCGCCAGTATTCAATTTTGCCAATTGTTGCGAAATTAAGGCTTTTTCGTTGTCATCTATTACGCCATCGGCTTTGGCGGCGGCAATCATCGCAACCAATAAGACTTTACTGCGTTGGTCAACGGCGGCACCCGTTAATTCAGGCGCAGGCGTGCCAGCGTTCGCTACTGGTGTGGCCTGTTGGCTTTGCCATTTTTGGAAGGCATTGTAGGCAACGCCACTGATTGCAGCTAAGCTGCCCAGCTTAATGCCAGCCCCGGTCAGTTTGCGGCCAACGCTAGTGCCCAGTAATAAGGCAATTGCACTGGCTGCTACAGCGCCTTTGCCTGCGCCATCAAATATTGCGTCCCTTTCTGCCTGGTTTTCAGGTAAGTTCAGTTTTTCATCGGCAATGGCTTTGCCTTTATTGACCAGCTCTTGGCCCGAATTCAATAATAAGTCTAGTATTTGTTGTGCATCCATCTGTGTTACCTCTTAGAGAAAGTGTTAATTACAGTTACTGCCTGTCAGTTTGCATACATTTAACCTAACTGGCTTTTCTAAGAATATTATTAAAATCAATCAATAACAAATAAATAAATTTTGTCTGTTAAGCGTGTAGCAAGGTGTGTAATTTTTCCCAATCAAATGAATGACCTGGATCCGTCTTTCGACCTGGAGCTATATCGCTGTGGCCGGTTATTCGATCAATTGAAAGAGTGGGATAGGTTTTGAGTAATGCTTTTATAACCAGTGCCAAGCGTTTGTATTGTTGGTTGGTGTAAGCAATATCTTCGGTGCCTTCCAATTCAATGCCAATGGAAAAGTCATTGCAGCGTTCACGACCCTTGTAACTTGAAACTCCCGCATGCCATGCACGTTTATTAAATGGTACGTATTGAATGCAATTGCCGTCTCGGCAAATAAGTAAATGCGCCGAAACCTTTAATTGATGAATCTGTTCAAAGTAAGGGTGGTCATTGGCGTTTAACTGGTTGCAGAATAACTGATTGATGTATTTATGACCAAACTGTGCTGGTGGCAGGCTAATACAATGGATTACCAGTAGCGAAATATCGTCTGAATCAGTTCTGTCATCACAGTTAGGCGAGGGCACATGCGTTATATTTTTAAGCCAATGTTGAATTATTTTCATTTTGGAGTTGAAGAGTGCAAAAATCAAAACTAATCTATCTTATCCGCGCTAAAATACCAACTAGAAGTGGATAACTTTCATTTGTAACCAAATGACTGCCATACCGTTAACGCAACCCTTAAATTTAGAGACAAGCTTGTGAACAAGGCACGATTGAAACACGCAATACAATTATCAGTAGCACTATTTCTGGTGGGCTGTGCCAGCGAGCCTGAAACCTACCAAAGTGAATATCCGGAACAAAATCAGCCGATTGTTGTTGCGCCAATTCAGCAACCTAAGCAACCAAAAGTGACTTCCACACCGCGCTATAATCCAGAGTTTAACCCCTCTGAATACAGTCGGGGCAGTGATTCGGATTATTCCAGCAACAACGTGTCAGGCAGTTACGCCGATTATCCTGAAGTTAAAGCTTTTATCCAGCATATGGTGCAAAAACATGGCTTTTCAGAAGGCTACTTAAATGGCTTGTTTTCTCAGGCTCGCCGGTTGGATTCCGTTATCAAACTGGAAAGTCCCGGGCCTTCAAACAGCCCAAGCAAACCAAGAGTTGGTAGCTGGACTCGGTACCGAGATAAATTTTTAACGGATGATCACATTAGTAATGGCGTGGAATTTTGGCACAATAATGCAGACGCCATCCAAAAAGCCAGTCAGGCTTATGGTGTTGATCCCGAATACATCGTTGGTATTATTGGCGTAGAAACCTACTTTGGTAAAAACATAGGTAAAACCTGTATTTTTGATGCGTTAACCACATTGGCTTTTGACACTCCGCGCCGTGGCAAATATTTTGCCTCAGAACTGGAAAACTTTTTGCTTATGATTAAAGAAGAAGGCTTTGAGCCACGAAAGCCAGTGGGATCATGGGCTGGTGCGATGGGCTTGGGGCAGTTTATGCCTAGCAGCTTTCGTAAATTAGCCGTGGATTTTGATCGGGATGGTCGGCGTGATTTATGGAGCCCTAAAGATGCAATTGGCAGCGTAGCGCATTATTTTTCAAAAAACGGCTGGAGTTTTAATCATCCGGTTACCAAGCCTGCTGCTCCCGCCGATGATGAATCAATAATTGAATTAAGTACTTATGAAGGTAATGAGTACTGGCAGGTTTTTCCTAACTTTAAAGTAATAAAGCGGTACAACAACAGCAATAAATATGCGATGGCTGTGCATCAGTTAGCGCAGGCTATTAAGCAGCGTTATTAACCGTTGCGCAAATACACAAAACTTAACTCATTGTCGGATCATTAGCGTTTGCTGTTGATTCGACATATGTATTGTTCATCCCACTGGCAGTTGGCGTCGCCCATGTCATACGCCAATCCCAGTAAGCTCTCATATCGCTACTACATCAACGAGAGAGGGTAAGGATGAGGGTTTTAAATAAAAACCTATTGGAATTGATAACCCAATTACCGGAGTTTATCTGCTTTAAAGATTGGTCTCCGGCATAATTTATTAAAAGGCAGAAAATTAAGCCCCCTCTTCCTTATCTTCGTCCGAACTCAAGTCGGAAATTTCTTTTAACCTGTAGATTGCCGTAAAGTTAATGGTGCCTTCTGGAAAGTTGCCCTCTTGGTCTGCTTCACCAGCAGGTTGGCCAGTTAGTAGTTCGAGCGTCTCATTGACGGTTGATACGGCATAAATTGAAAATAAGCCTTGATTGACGGCGTCAATGACTTCCTGTTTAAGCATTAAGTTGCGCTTGTTTGCGACGGGGATAATGGCGGCGTGTTGCCCGTTTAGACCTCTAGCCTGACAAAGACGAAAAAAACCTTCGATTTTTTCATTAACACCGCCGATGGCTTGAACTTCGCCATATTGGTTGATGGAGCCAGTAACCGCGAAGGCTTGCTTAATGGGAACACGGGTTAGCGCTGAAATCAGGCAGCAAAGTTCCGCTAAAGAGGCGCTGTCGCCATCGATATAGCCATAAGATTGTTCTACGGCAATGCTGGCTGATATGGCCAGTGGAAATTGCTGAGCGTAGCAGTGGCCTAAATACCCGGTTAAAATCATCACACCTTTGGAATGGATGGCTTGTCCCAGTTCAGCTTCGCGCTCTATATCCACAATGCCGCGCGAGCCGGGATAAACAGTGGTAGTGATGCGTGCTGGTGCGCCAAAGCTGCTGCCGCCGACTTCTAAAACAGTTAAGCCGTTAATTTTACCAATAGCGTCACCATCAGTATCAATCAGAATGATTCCGTCCAGCATATCATCAAGAATAGTTTGGGACATGCGGCCATTTCGGTATTCTCTGGCTGCCAGAGCCTGTTCGATATGGGTTCGGTCAATGACTTTAGCTTGAGCGCGCTGGCTGTAAAAATTGGCTTCACCGATGACTTCCAGGCTATCGTTAATTCGGGCGGAAAAATATTGCTGATGCTCGGCTAGTCGGCAGCTATGCTCCATCAGGCACTCGATGGATGATTGTGTTAAGGGTAGGGTGCCAGCGTCTTTGGCTTGCTTGACCATTAACAAGGCAAATTTCTGCATGGTTTCCTGGGTGCGCGGAATGTAGTCGTCAAAGTCAGCCAAAACTTTAAACATTTCATTAAATTCGCTATCCATTTCTTCCAGTAAATAATAAATGTCAGGCGGGCCAACCAATATGACTTTTACATTTAAAGGGATAACTTCGGGCTTTAAGCTCATCGTATTGACGCCGATTTCAGCATAAGGCGAGTCAATTTCGATGCGGCCGGTTTGCAAGGCCCGTTTTAAGGCATCCCAGACAAACGGATAGGTCAATATTTTTTCGGCATCCAAAATTAAGTAGCCGCCATTGGCTTTATGCAATGAGCCGGCGCAGATTTTTCGATAACTGGTGACTAATGTGCCTTGGTCGGTAATGTATTCAATGCGTCCAAACAAATTTTGATAGATAGGATGGGATTCATAAACCATCGGCGCGCCATTTTCCAATTTATGGTCGATAAGCACATTGGGCGCGTATTGTTCGGTTAACAGTGCTCGCTGAGCATTGATTTCTCTTAGCTCTAAAGGCCGCTGCAACATAAAGTGGTCGGCAATAGTGGTGTTAAGGTCTGTCTTAACTTCAGTCAGATAGGTTATGACATCATCAATGTTCTGGTATTTGTCCATCAATTCTGCAAACAACGGCTCTATGACCAGGGCAATGGTGTCATTGTCCAGTTGTTTTATCTTTTCTACGGTATCGCGCCGCCATTGTGGCAGCTCAAGTAATTCATTACTTAAAAATTCTTCCAATTCTTCAACATGATGATGAAAGCTTTCCCGTTCTTCTTGGGATAATTGGGTAAACTGGTCTTCGGTTAAGGCAATATTATTAATAATCGGCGAAAATGAAATGCTTTCACTTTCTCTAAATAAGGCAATATTCAGGCCTTGCGCTTTTTTCTCAACAATTAGAATGGCATTATTATATTGTTGGTTAAAATGGCGTTCGATTGCGGTTTTCTTTTGTTGGTAGGCGGGGCTTTCAAAAGCAGCCGGAAATGTGACCAATAAATTTTCAATCAACTTATCGATATCTTTACAAAAAATATGGCCATGTTCTGCAGGCAGTTCAATTGCAACGGGTTCTCTGGCGTTTTCAAAGTTTGCAACATAGGCAAATGAGGGTGGGGCTGGCAATGATGCGGTATGATTATTAAGAAAGTCCGTAATTAAGGTCAAGCGGCCTAAGCCCGGTTCGCCCATAACAAAAATGTTATAACCCGAGTTAGTCATGGCAATGCCAAAGTCTAGCGCTGATTGTGCTCTGGGCTGTCCTAAAATGGTTTGATGTGTTCTGGGTGGTGTGGAGAGTTCAAAACCAGTCAAGTCGACGTTCAGTTTCAGTGTATCCAGAGGCAGTTTTAATGTAGATGACATTGGCAATATTAGAAGCTAGTTTTTGGGTAAACTGAGCATTCTATCATCTATATGGTCTGAATTGACGTTGGCTATTGCCAAGTAACGCTTTCAGCATTGCAAGGATACACATCCAAACAATAGTATTGTATTATCTGGACTAGGCGGAGCAGTTAGTGTCGCTTGGATTTTTTTGGAACTACCAGTGCAAATGGTAACTCCAATCTGGCTTTAAAACCCATTTTTTAACCTTTTTTTGACTACTGCAAAGTAAAATAATTATGAATAGATTCAATTTGATTTTGCGTTTTTTCTCAGTGTTAGTGTTGATTGCATCTGTTGCTGGTTGTGCCGGCGGTAAAACTTATGAAAGTACGGGCGAATATTTTGATAATTCCGTGTTAACAGCCAAAGTTAAGGCGACTATCTTGGGGGATTCGCGTCTGAAGATGATGCAAATAGATGTTGACTCATACAAAGGGGTGGTTTTGCTTAGCGGATTTGTTGATTCTGCTGCGGCTGCTCAACGCGCAGTTGATGTGGTGCGAAAAATTAAAGGTGTTAAATCAGTCAATAACAGCTTAGTTGTTAAGTAATACTGCCGCAACAAGTTGTGTGCATAGCAGCAGAGTTACCCGCTATTATAGCCTTAAAGTCGAATTGTTGTTTTTAAACGATTTTTGTTGTTTATTCATGTTGTATTTAATTGCCCAGCTGAATACTATCCCTATTTAAGTATTGATTTTGAAATACGTTCAATAATTTAGGGAGTGCTATTAATACAACATGTTTGTTACATAAAACATACAAAAGTTTGTTTTTTTGTTGCAGTATTTCATTATGACCTTTAAAATAACCAACAACTCACTAGTGGTCGAGTGTTAATCGTAGTCTAAAATTATTAAGGTATTAGGATAATTGCTCTTTAGACCTTTACGTTTTTTTCCATTTCCAAACCCTCGCAAGGAATTATTATGTTTAGAAAACAATTATTAGCTATAGCAGCAATAACAACTGTTGGTATTGCTCCACTAGCTCAAGCTGACCAGCACCAGGAAGACCGTTGGTATGTTGCTCCTTTTGGATCTTTCGTTAGAACTGGCGGTGATCGCGGTGCTAAAGATGGTTGGGGTGCTGGTTTAGGTATCGGTAAAGCAATCAATGATCATTTCAATGTTGAATTGAGAGGTTTTTATCAAGGCTTCAGTTCCGATGGTTCAAAACTAGGCGGCAGAGATGGTCGTTGGGATTTGGCTGGCGGTACAGCTGAAGTACAATATTACCTGACTCGCGGCAAGTTTTCTCCATATACTGTTATCGGCTTGGGTGCTATGAACACTAGCACTAACGGCAATAGCGGAATCGGTTTTATTGGTGAAGCTGGCGCTGGTTTTACTTATGAATTACACGATAATTTCTTATTACGCAGTGATGTGCGCTATCGTTACAACCAAAACTTTAATGCCAAATTACAGCCTGGCACTGAAGAATTTCACGATATGGTTGTGAATGTTGGTTTTGTTGTGCCATTCGGTTCCAAGCATGCAGCACCAGCACCAGTTGCACCAGTAGTTGAAGCAGCACCAGTAGACAATTGCGCTACTTTAGATTCAGACGCCGATGGTGTATCTAACTGTGAAGATAAATGTCCTGCAACTATCGCCGGTAGTAAAGTTGATGCAACAGGCTGTGCCATTAGTTTAGAACTTAAAGGTGTTAACTTCAGACACGATTCAGCTGAATTAACTCCAAATGCTATGACGATTTTAGATACGGTTGCCGATAATTTAGTTGCTTATCCACAAAAAAGTGATATCGAAGTTCACGGTCATACCAGCAGCGAAGGCACTGATAAGCATAACTTAAAGTTATCTAAACGCCGTTCACAATCAGTAGTTAAATACCTGCAACAAAAAGGTGTTTCAAACAGATTGATTGCTAAAGGTTATGGTGAAAGTCATCCGATTGCTGATAACAGCACTGAAGAGGGACGCGAACAAAATCGCCGTGTTGAACTGGTTTGGACTGGCAATTAATTTAAACTAGTCGTTCAAAATACTAAAAACCCGCTATTTAGCGGGTTTTTTTTGTCCTGGAACTTTTAGGGCAAGCTGATCCAAGTGTTAATACCAAAAGACCTGCTAAGGCACGGATTATGGCGTATTTCTCGGACGTCCTCTGATTAATAACGTATAACGCTATAAGTCCCTTTCCTTAAATCTTGAATCAATCGATTCGACTTACCGTATCTTCCTTGTTAAATATTAGACAAGACTCTAATTTTTAACAATTATTCCATCCATTTCGCACCGTCTTTTATACGATTTTGTGTAATTTTTCAGGTTAACCTAATTTGAATAGCAATGGCACGGTCTTCGGGATGGGAACTCGCCTTGTTTACCTGCGAAAAAGCCAAAAATCTATGCTGCAAGCCACTCAAAAAATTACGATTGTGGCTTTAGATTTCAAAGAATTAATTTATATTAAACAATCAAGTGTTATTAATATGTCATCAATAAATTCCTATAAAAAAATGAGATAGGGTTTATTGATTTATTTGTTAGCTAACTCATTCTGAAGTGATAGATGGGTTTTTATCAGATGTAACAAACTGAAAAGAGGTAGGAATTGAGAATTTAGAACTAGCGGTAGGTTTAGGATTTAGTGATGATGGATTGGTGCTGTTAAACCTTTCCGATTTTAAGCAGTTAGCAAATATTTTTTAGCGTAACGCAACTCGAAATCATGACGTAACTCCAATTTTGTTGAGCTAGCGTTTAATGATGGCGGCTTGAATATTCTGATATCAATGCTTTAATGTTGTAAAGATAGCTGTTAATCGTATCATTAAAAAATTCTAATGATAACTTGTTCATGGAGAATTAAAATTATCACAATATACTATTAATCTTTCTTGGTAATATACTTAATAATATTGGTTATTTTCTGATTTATGATTAGCTAGATAGACCATTGCAATTCCAGTGGCAAAAAAATAAACCACTGATGAAAATTGCCAACTTAACAAACAGAACCGGAGATACCTATAATGAACTACTGGTTAATGAAGTCTGAGCCAGACGCGTTCAGTATTGATAATTTACAAAAGAGTTCCAATCAAACAGCACATTGGGATGGCGTGCGGAATTATCAAGCTAGAAATATGATGCGTGATGAAATGAAAGTCGGTGATCAAGTGTTTTTTTACCATTCCAATTGTGCCTTGCCGGGTATAGTCGGTATTATGGAAATAACTAAGGAAGCATATCCTGATTACTTAGCTTTTGATGTTAATGATCCTCACTATGATCCCAAAAGCGACCCAGACAGCCCGCGTTGGGTAATGGTTGATGTTAAGTTCATCAGGCATTTGATACGTACCATTTCATTACAGGAACTAAAGCCTCATCCTGAAGTGCAAGGTTTACCTTTGGTGCAACGTGGAAATCGCCTGTCAATTATGCCCGTCAGCAAAGAGCAGTGGGATTTTATACTGTCTTTGGAATAATCGGTTCGTAACGTCCGCCTGAAAAAAGTCGATATGCTGGGTTTTCTGTTTCTTCTTGATAAACGAAACCTAGCTGATCAAGACAAAGCTGAAAAGCTGATCTTTCCCCTTCACTAATTTGCACCCCCAATAACACTTTGCCAAATGCGGCGCCATGATTTCGGTAATGAAATAAGCTAATATTCCAGCGTCCACCCAAGGCGGTCAAAAATTTTAAAAGCGCGCCAGGACGTTCTGGAAATTCCAATCCATAGACTATTTCATGCAATGCACAGGGGGCATGACCGCCTACCATATAGCGAATATGTTCTTTCGCCAAGTCATTCTTGGTCATGTCGGTCACTGTAAATCCGCATTCCTGCAACAAGGCAATGACTTCTGCTCTGTCGGATTCCAAACCACTGCTGGATATACCAACAAAAATTTGCGCTGCAGATTGATCGAAATATCGATAATTGAATTCCGTTATGCTGCGCCCGCCCAGCAATTTACAAAACTTTAAAAAACTGCCTGGTTTTTCAGGGATGGTGACAGCCAATAAGATTTCACGGTATTCACCAACTTGTGCTCGTTCTGCCACATAACGCAGCCGGTCAAAGTTAACGTTAGCACCACTGTCGATCGCGATTAAGGTTTGCCCTGTTATTTGAGTTTGTTCAACGTATTTCTTTAGGCCAGCGATTGCCAGTGCACCGGCAGGTTCTGAGATGGAGCGGGTGTCATCAAAAATGTCCTTAATAGCGGCACAAATTTCGTCTGTGTTAACGGTAATCACTTCATCGACATACAATTGTGCCAAGCGAAATGGTTCTGCGCCGACCTGTCGGACAGCAACCCCGTCAGCAAACAAGCCAACCTGGGGTAAAATCACTCGTGAGTTGGCTTTTAAGGCTTGATTTAAGCAATCGGCATCTTCTGGTTCAACTGCGATAATTTTGATCTCAGGGCGCACAAATTTAACGTAGGCAGCAATGCCTGCGCAAAGCCCGCCGCCGCCCACGGGTACAAAAATGGCGTGTAAGTCACCCGTGCGTTGGCGGAGTATTTCCATGGCGATAGTGCCTTGGCCGGCAATGACGTCTGGATCGTCAAACGGGTGGATAAACACCAGGCCTTTTTGTTCCGCTAATTCTAAGGCATGGGCATAGGCGTCATCATAGGAGTCACCAAATAAGACGATTTTGGCACCTCTGGCCTTTACCGATTTGATTTTGATTTCCGGTGTGGTTTTTGGCATGACAATCAGCGCTTTTATGCCGAGTTTTTTAGCTGACAATGCCACACCTTGCGCATGATTGCCGGCGGATGCGGCGATAACACCTTTCGCTTTGGCATCATCATCCAGTAAAGACATTTTGTTATAAGCGCCCCGGATCTTAAACGAAAACACCGATTGCAAATCCTCACGCTTCAGGTAAATCTGGTTACTAAAGCGTTCGGACAGTAAATGGGCAAAGTCTAACGGTGTTTCCACAACAACATCATAGACTTTGGCGCGAAGTATTTTTTCTATATATTTTTCGGACATTTTATAAAAATTGGCTGTAGAAACTCGGTATCTGGAGTATTATCCCACATTAATTTTCAACCCTTACTGGAATTACAAACCATATGACTCAAGACGAATTAAAACAAAAAGTAGCTCAAGCCGCCTTAAAATATGTAAAAGATGTGCCAATTATAGGTGTAGGTACTGGTTCAACGGTCAATCATTTTATCGATTATCTTGCTGATTTTAAAGGCAGTATTGAAGGTGCTGTTTCCAGCTCACTAGTAAGTACAGAACGTTTGAAGAAATTGGGCATTCCTGTGTTCGATTTAAATGAAGTTGGCTCTTTGGATGTTTATGTCGATGGCGCTGATGAAGTTACGCCGTTAAAACATATGATTAAAGGCGGTGGCGCGGCTTTAACGCGTGAAAAAATTGTTGCGGCTGCCAGCAAAACCTTTGTTTGTATTGTTGATGAATCCAAAGGTGTTGACGTTTTAGGCGGTTTTCCGTTGCCAGTTGAAGTTATTCCAATGGCCAGAAGCTATGTCGCCAGAGAGTTGGTTAAGTTGGGCGGTCAGCCGGTATGGCGCGAAGGCTGCATCACTGACAACCACGGTGAAATCCTGGATGTACACAATTTGTACATTAGAGAACCAATAAAATTAGAAGAAATTATTAACAATATTACGGGTGTAATAACTGTTGGGTTGTTTGCCAAACGTCCTGCTGATGTGGTGTTAATCAGCCGGGGTGAAGAGGTTATAACGCTTTAATGTTAAATAGGCGCTAACCCACTATAAGTGAGCTTTGTCACAAACTGCAAGAAACTTAACTCCGCTAAGCAGTCCTTCGACAAGCTCAGGACGAACGAAATTCTTAATTAGCATAACAGTCTGGTTTAATTACTAAACCAGACTGTTACCCCCACCATTTATCGACGAGGCGGTACCACTACATCTCTGGTGGTTTGATAAATTCCAGACAGTTTACGTTTAAACTCATCTGAAATCACACGCGAATCCTGCTTGGATTTAACAACTCTTGGCGTAATCAGCACAACCAGTTCAGTTTTGTCCTTATTGTTGGTGGTGTTGCCAAATAATGGACCAATCCAGGGTACTTCGTGCATCCAAGGTATGCCAGATTTATTATAGGTATTGGTTTCCTTAATTAAGCCACCAAGCACGATAGTTTCGCCATCCTGCACAGCAACTGAGCTTTCAATTTCCTTTTTGGCTATGGCGGCCGATGAGGTGACACCAATAGTGGATTCGACAGGATCACTGACCGACTGTTTTATTTCCATAATCACCATGCCATTGGCGTTGACCCGAGGTGTAACTTCCAGTTTTACGCCAGTATCTTTATACGATATTTGGCTGTTGGTGACTAAGCCACTACTGCTGCTGCCAGTGCTGCCTGAATTGATGCCCGCTCCAGATAAGGTGCTGGATAACGTGGGGATTTGAGTACCAACGTCAATGGTGGCTTCCTGGTTATTAAGCACCATTAAGGATGGTGAAGAAATCACGTTAACATTGCCTTTGGCGGCTTGTGAGGTCAATAAGGCATTCACTGCACCCGAATTATAGGCAGCGCTTAAGCCGCCAGTGGCAAAGCCTTTGGCGGCGGCCATTGTCAGATCGCCAATGGATGCCTGTCCTAAACCACTACCGACATTGCTGCCGCCGTGATCAAAAAACCACTGTATGCCATATTTTAAGTCATCTTTTAAATCGACCGAGACTATAGTCGCATCGATGAGTACCTGCAATGGCATGACATCAAGCTGAGAAATAATGGTTCGGATAATTTCATATTCTTGCGCTGTCGCAACCACGACAACGGCGTTATTAGCTTCATCTGCAATAATTTTAACTTCACCAACGTTAGCCACTTTGGTGTCGCCTGTTTGTCCGCTACCTGTTGAAGTTTGTTTGGCCTGACGTTGCGTACTATTATTTGCCGATTTTTTAGTTGCCGTATCGGTTTTGTCGGTTGCTGCCGATTTATTGCTAACCGATTTTGATTTTTTGCCCGGTGCCAACTTGGCTGAACGATCAGAACTGCCGCCACCGCCAGATCCAAAAATATTATTTAAGGTATCCGCCAATTCGACTGCATTGACGTGCTGTACCCGATAAACATTAACACCGCCGCCAGTTACCGTATTTGCTCTATCCAAACGTAACACCCAGCTTTCAATGTCACGCAAATAGTTAGCCTGATGGGTGATGGCCAAAACCGCGTTTAAGCGCTCGATTGGGATAAAACGGAAAAAACTGCTGTCGTCACCCAGTGCTTTTTTATCAAAAACCTCTTCTAATTCGCCGATAATGGTTTCAGGTTCAACGTGAGCTAATTGAAACAGCGCAAACGATCTGCCTTTTAAAATATCAACGTCAAATGTGCTGACCATGTCCATTACACGATTCAGTTCATCTCGTGTGCCAGATGCCACGATGATATTCCGTGTACCATCAACATTGAGTATGGTTTTTTCCTGTAATAACGGTTTTATAACCTCAACCAGTTCTTCAACGGCCACATTTTTTACAGGAATGACTTTAACTTGATAACCTGCCCGGCCCATATTGCCCGCGCCTGAAAACTCGGAGCTATTGAGTGCGTCGGTGATGGGCTCAATATGATAAATACTCTCGTCCTTAATCAGCACCGCATTATTCATGCGCAGTACCATTTCCAGGGTAGGCAGTAATTCTTCTTTTGATAACGGTTCTGTGGTTTGTAAGGTCACTTTACCGGCCACTTTTGGACTTAATACATAATTTCTGCCCAAGATGTCACCTAGAACAACTTTAGCAACTTCGCCCAAATCAGCCTCGTCAAAATTAAGGCTATAGGAACCTTTACCCTTGGTTGCAGGGGTTACAGTGCTTTGAGAGCTGATTTCTGGAACGTAACGGTTTGTGCCAGGAAATATTTCCACTTTTGCCCGTTTAATATCCGTATTTGCCGGTTTATTTTGCAAATCCTTAAATACGACCCCCGGTTTTTGGTTGGGAACATCTCTTGGAACGGGTGGCAATGGTAATTTCGTCAGGGGCACTGGCCCTAAAAGTTCACAGCCTGAAAGCGAAATGAGGGTCGCTACAACACAAGATGCGGTGGATAATTTAGATTTATTCATTAGTACTATTCTCAAAAGGATCGGCTGGTGGTTCTACGGGTATGCCTTGCTGTTCAGGTGGTGGGGCAGGCATGCCAGGGCGGGGCATTTGTTGGCCAGGTGCGTTTCCACGTGACGGCATACCTGGGGCATTCGGAGGAATAGCTTTGGCTTCCTTCGGTTTGATTTTGCGTAACGGTAATTCTTTAGCGGTGTCTGCTTGCTTTAATATAACTTTATCATTTTCAATTTTATTGAGTTTCCAGCCGTCCAGGTCTGCACCGACTTGTAACCTTCGGTAGTTGTCTTTCGGAACGCGGGTTTTAACACGACTAAATAACGCGGTTAAGCCGCTTTTGCCTGAGTAAACGCCATTCAGTTGCCAATCAAAGTTTTCAGCCGCCGCTGGTGCTGCTTGTTCTGATTCGGGCGGGACTTCTTCGACGTGTCTGCGGCCTTTAATAAACAATGGCCGGTCAACTAAATCGGCGTAAGTATCTTCAGTTTGTTCGGTCAGATCAATGACCGGCAATTCATCCGCCTGATATTCTTCCGGCTTGATGGCTGAGGCCTTTTCCAATAAGTTCTGTTGCGCTTTTTTAGCGTAAACCCATTCCAAAGCAATCACCAGCATTAAAAGGGCAAGCACAGCACCTAAAATTTTAACTAGCTTGGTATTCATTCTGCTTCCGGTTGTTTTTTCATAAAACTGACCGCCTGAAAGTTAATGTTCAATTCGTTACTGGGGTCAATCTGATGGGTTTTTCGGTTTCTTACCCCGCGCATGGGGCGTATATCCAGCTGGTCAATGATGATTAAAGGTGTGGATGTTTCGATTTGATAAAGTACCGAGCGCAGTACCTCGCTGCTACCAGTCATTCGTACGCTGACCGTAATACGGCTAAAATCGTTTTTATTGGTTACCGGTAACACTTGGGTGCTGCTTAACTGGCCTCCGGCTTCTACAATCACTTTTTTTATCAGCTCTTGGACATCGGCGGAAGCTAAGGCTTCAGTTTCCTGGCTGTTTAAATAGCCGCTTTCCTGGGTTTGAGTATTCAACTGTTCTTTGCTTTCCAGTACGCCGTCTTTCTTCGCCAGAATACGGTTGTATTGCTCCAGTTTAAACAATAAGTTACTTTGGGTTTCGTTTAACTCTATGCTTTTATTAACAATAGGGTAGATTATCACCAGCCCGATAATGACGGTAACCAGCACCAATAAAGACAGGGCAATCCAGCGCGATGTATTAATTTTTTGCATTGGCATCGTCCTTTTCTTCTGGGTCGGTTTCTTCAGATTCAGCGGGTTCCTCGGCTACCTTGGTTACGTTGACGGCAATTTGAAAGCGTTCCATGCCACTAATTTTGTCCTGAGTCACTGGGGACACAAATCGTGCGTTGGCAAAATAGTCGGAATCTTCCAAGGCAGCGATTAATGTAGCTGCGGTTGGCGATTCACCTTGTATTTGCAGTTGGCCTTCGGAATATTGCGCATAGGCCAGCCAAGTATCATCTTTAATTATTTCGCTTAACGCATTGAAAACGGCAACCATAGGCGGAGCTGCATTTTTTTCGGCAATCAATTTTTCAGATTTTTCAATCATGCCATCAATTTCAGCTTGCATGGCTTTGATTTTTTTTGCCTCAGGTTCTATTTGGGCGATTTTTTCTTGCAGCAAGTTGACGGTTTGATTTTGGAACCAAAGCGGGAGCACTAGCGCAGTGCCTAACAACAGCAAAACTGCGGTAATTAATGCGGCATTGAGCAATTTTGAGGACTTGGAGGTTTTCTCTCTAAGCCAGTCGGGCAGTAAATTGTAATAGTCACCACTGCGACTAAGGTCGTTAGGGGCGTTTTCAAAATCGGCAAACAGCGGCAAAGAACCCATGCTTTTAATTTCGTGATAAATCTCATCCAGCTTATCGCGGGTGGTTAAAAATAAATCCACTCGTATTTGACCGGGTTCATTTTCGCCTGTGGCGGGTTGTACGGCAAAATACACTTGCTCAGCTTTAAAAGGTGTATAGCGATCCAGTTCATAGGCTACCACTTGATGCAGGTTTTCTTTAGCGGCGCTGGGTAAGCTTAGTTCTTTATGGATAACTTGTTGACTGGTCAACCGCAACACCACATTGGCTTTAGCGAGCTTTTCATCATTCGCTAATAAGGCTTTGTATTGCTCATGACCGGCTTCAGTCCTTGGCAGAATTGCAATGGCTTCTGTCGAACTGCTGTGGATATAAGACAGTTCAAATTGATCGCCAATCGGGCGGATGATTAGATAACCTTGCTTTTCATTGACCAGGCTTTTTATTTTGTCAGGCACTAAAAAGCTTAGTTCTCGACCCCACCAGCGGAGAGATTTTTTAAAATCCAGTTCAATTGTTGAATTGAGGTTCAGCATACTGTCCTACTAATAATTCATTCATTTCGTCTGCAAATAATGATTTCTCACTTGCATAATTTCTTTGCCATTTAAGCACTTTAAATGGCGAGCCAACACCGGTGTCAGATTTTTCAATGATGAGACTGAGCACCGAGTTGGGTTCATTTTCAACTTGCGTTTCGGCAATAATTTCCACTACCCCTGTTTCCACTTCTTCTGGCGTGGCCTCTTCACCTTCCGGTGGAGGTTCAGGTTCAGAACTTAAATCGCTGGTGCCTTCATCCAAAACATCCGTACCTGTAACAGGGAAGGCGGGTGCCGGCAAACCATTTTTTGCACTTTCCAGTCTGGCGGCAACAAACTCATCTATTCGGCTGCTATCCAGCTCGGGTAGTACCTGTAAAACGGCTTTGGTAGCCAGTTTTAGTTCAACTTCCTGACCGGAATAGACGGTAATCAATGGTTGCAGCCATTGGTACAACTCGCTGTCCATGCCTAATATCATCTGTAGTTCTTCAATGCTGCGGAAGCGTTTATTTCTTGGTACATAACTAAGTTTAGCGTGTTTATATTCATTTTTTTCAGCACCGTCAGGTCGCGTTTCATCATCAGCATCACGCCAGTCCAAAATGGCATTTAAAACCTTGGTTTGCTGCTTTTCTTCAATGGGTGCGTGTGACATTACAGCAGTCAATAACTTTTGATTTGCCGAGTTAATGTCAATTTTACCCAATTCAGAAATTAACTGGATGCGCACGCTGGCATTGTTAAAATTAATTTGATAGATGCTGCCGTCGGCATGCCAGCGCTCGCTTAGCTCTGGATTAATAAGCATTAATTGCGCCAAGGCGATAGCTGATTCTGCTAATGATTGACCTTGCGCATTTTGTTTTATGCCTTCAATTAGTGCTGATTCCCGTCGCATAGTCAAGGTAAAGCTGCCAGCCATAATTGTTAACAGGCTTAATACCCATAAAACTAAAACCAGGGCAAAGCCCTTATTCCCACTAACCGATTTCATTGGCCGTTATCATCGGGCGGCGTTTGATTATTGTCGTCAGCATTTTCGGAATCATCAGTCACTTCGGAATCAAAGTCCTCATTACTAAACACACCGGAAACATTCATTTTAATGACCATATCCGGCCAATAAACACCATTGTCCAAGCCAATTTTAATTTTAACCAGTTGTGGTTGCACTTCTTTTTCTTGCCAATCCTGTAACCAGGCACCTTCACTGACCCCGTCTTCAGAACCAAAATAACTGATTTCCAGGTTCTGTACGTGCTTGATTAATATAGCTTCATCTTTGCGCCATTGCTCACCTTCTGCCATTGGAAAAAATGGCGTTAAAGTAATAACTATTCTTTGATCATCATTTTTTTCTTGTAATTGCAGTGAAAATTGCTGCAAGCCAGAGCGTCCGATGGCGGCCGGTAGTGCCGTAACGAAGGTCATGGATTGGCTGTCGCCCTGAAAACCGAAAGCGGCTACATTTTCTTCCGAGAAATCATTGGTTACCGGCTTTGCTGAGGCCAGATGTTGCTGAAAAAAATTGTACACAACGGCGACTTCGTTAACTTCAGTAATTTTTTGCTCGCCTTTTTCCCAGCTTTGGGCGCATATTTTTAAACTGGTAAACAGCAAAAGCACCATAACACTAAGCAATGTCATGGCAATCAAAACTTCAATCAAGGTAAAGCCTTTGCCGTGTTTGCAAGTGCTCATAATTCGTCAGTAACCAGCTTTAATGACGTTAACTCTATCTGTCGATCATCTTCGTTTTCGTCACCCCAACTGACGATAACCTTAACTTTGTACAAAATGACCGACATCTTTTTAGGATCGGTTTTGGTAATGCTGGGTATAAAAGGGTGCACGGTGACCAGCCAGCGGTACTTCTCATTTTCAATGCCAGTGCTTTCGCCCGGTTTTAACAGCGTTTCAACGCCTGTTTTGGCCATTAATGATTCGGCAATTTGCACTGCTGAGGTGTAATCCTCTGCAATAGCCGCAGTTGCGGCACCTGCTGAGAATATTTTTAATAAAATACCTAAAGAAAGTGACAGAATTGAGAAGGCAATAAGGATTTCTAATAACGAGAACCCATTTTGATTGCTGGGCGTACGTTTATAAATCGTCATTCAATTCAATTTGACCAGTTAACCAATTTATATCGATTTGCCATTTAAATTTGCCGGATTCCAATGTTACCCGGCCCCCCGTGGAGGAGCCATCGGCAAAAAACCGAAGATTGGCAACACCGTCACCAACCAGTTCTTCTTCAGCAGTGTCAACGGTAATCTCGATGTCTTCGGGAATGGTATAAGGTTGCTCACGACCAGTGACTGTGTAACTGTTATCGGTTAGATCAACAGCAACAATGCTCTCCTGATGCGTGGTTAATGCCTGTCCCCTGGCAAAACGCAAGGCGGATGCAATGTCTCTGGCCGCCGCCTTAAGTTTTGATGATTCGTTGCCGGAAGAGAGGTTAAGACCAATCACTGAAAATCCCAAGACCATAACAAACAAAACCACTGTGAGCTCGATCAGCGTAAAGCCTTGATTTCTCCAATTCCGCATCAATTACAGCCTGTTATTCCCAACTGGTGATGTCCTTATCTTCGCCTTCACCACCGTCTTTGTCATCAGCACCTAATGAGAATAGATCAAACTTGCCGTGAGTGCCCGGGAATACGTAACGGTATTCTTGTTGCCAGGGATCAAGAGGGACTTTTGATTTTTGTAAGTATGGGCCATTCCAGCGTTTTAGGCCTTCCGGGGCAGTAATTAACGCCTCCAGACCTTGTTCACTCGTGGGATATTTACCCAAATCCAGTTTGTACATATCTAAACTGGCGGCTAAGTCTTCAATTTGGACTTTGGCGGCTTTAGTTTTTGCTTCCCCCATGTGTTTCATAATTTGTGGGCCTACCAAGCCAGCCAGCATGGCGATGATACCTAATACGACTAATAACTCAAGTAAGGTAAAGCCGGATTCTTTATAGTTTTTAAGGTGTTTCATTGTTTTTAGTGTTCCAGTTTAAATTTAAAATGCTAAATCATTAACGCTTAAGATTGCTAATAAAATCGACACAATAATACCTGCAATCATAAGGCCTAATGTGATAATTAATACCGGTTCCAGCAACGCCAGCATGCGCTGGATTGATACCCGCAATTGTTTGTCGTATATGGTTGCGACACGTAACAACATTTCTTCCAGCCGTCCGGTTTCTTCGCCCATTTTTATCATTTGCAGTGCCATTTTAGGTAACAGACCTTGATCCAGCAACGCATCAGACATGTTTTTACCCTGTTTTAACTGATCCTCGGTTTCTTGTATGGCATCAGCTAAAACCAGGTTTTCCAAGGTTTCGCGAACAATGACCAGGGAAGCTATTATTGAAACCCCATTGCCCAATAAAGTTCCCAAGGTACGAGCGATATTGGCGGTTTCTTTATTTAAAATAATGTTTCCGAAATACGGCGTGCGCAAAAATCGCCCATCCCATACTTTTTTTCGAACCGGGTCGGCCAGTTGGTAACGCATAAAGCTGGAAACACCAAAAATGATGCCGGCTAAAAGCCACCAATAGCTTTGCAGCCACTCGGCCAGTCCCACCACAATTTGAGTAGAAACTGGTAATTCTTTGCCAGCGCTTTCAAACATTTCGGTAAACTGGGGGACCACAAAGGTTAACATCACAAACAGCGACGCCAGCGACATAATCAGCAAAATGGCTGGATAAATCAAGGCGGTTCTTACGGTATCTTTTAATTCCTGTGATCGCTCCAAATATTCCGCCAAGCGGGTGAGGACTTCACCCAGGCCGCCACCGGCTTCACCTGCCTTGATCATATTTAAGTAAAATTTAGAAAAAAGTCCGGCACGTTTTCTATCGCCAGCTTTACGCCTTTCTAATGAATCTACCAAAGTAGCGCCACCTTTTACCCGCTCTAATACGCGGCCGATGAGTTTGGTCAGGTTTTCATTTTCTTCGGTCAATTCCATCAATACCCGTAGCGACTTATCCAGTGGCAAGCCGGATTCCAATAGCACCGCCAGTTCGCTGGTAAAAAGCAATAAGTCTTTCTGAGTGAGTTTGGATTTTTTAGCCAGTAAGTTAAAACGGAGCGCATTGGCTTTAACTGGCGTTACTCTAATCGGAATATAACCATCGGTTTGCAACAGCGTTATTAAAGTCTGCTCATCGCTGGCTTCACGGGTGCCTTCTTCAGTCACTCCTTGTTTATTGATGGCTTTATAGGAAAACAATGGCATTTATTTCTCCGATGTGACCCGCATGACTTCTTCTAAGGTGGTCACACCCTGGATAACTTTAACCAGACCGTTTTCATATAAGGTTTGCATGCCTTCTTCGACAGCGAGTTTTTCTATTTTACCAGCTTCCGTATGCGTCATAATCAGTTTGCGGATGGGGTCGGTCATTTGCAGAAATTCAATAATCGCCAAACGCCCACGGTAACCTGTGCCAGAGCAATTGGAACAGCCCACCGGTTTGTATAAGGTTATATCGCCAGCGGGAGCATACTTTCTTAATTTGGGATCGTTAGCTATTTCTGGTGGCGCTATATAGCTTTTTTTGCATTCCGGGCACAGTTTTCTAACCAATCGCTGCGCCAAAATGCCGTTCACTGTGGAAGTTAATAAATATTCTTCCAGACCCATATCCAGTAAGCGGGTAACGCCGCCAGCCGCGTTGTTGGTATGCAAGGTTGATAAAACCAAGTGACCTGTTAACGCCGATTGCACGGCAATGCTGGCCGTTTCTAAATCCCGCATTTCTCCGATCATGATGACATCGGGATCTTGTCGAACAATAGAACGGAGGGCCGAGGCAAACGTTAAGCCGATTTGCGGTTTAGCCTGAATTTGATTAACCCCTTCCATTTGGTATTCAACCGGATCTTCGACCGTAATGATTTTTCGTTCCGACGTATTCAGTTGTTTTAAGGCAGCATACATGGTTGTCGATTTACCACTACCGGTTGGGCCGGTAATTAAGATGATACCGTGCGGTTGTGACAGGACTTCAATAAATTGTTGCAGATGTCTGCCAGCAAACCCAAGCGCACCAAAATCCAGAACGGTGTTTTCCTTATCCAATAACCGGATGACCACGCTTTCGCCGTGCATGGTCGGTATGGAGGAAACCCGTAAATCCAATTCCTTGCCTAACATTTGCACTTTTATTCGGCCATCTTGCGGTAAGCGTCGTTCGGCTATGTTAAGTTTGGCCATGATCTTAATGCGCGATATCACAGCCGCAGTGGATTTAACGGGCGGCGCGTCAATATCTTGTAAAACACCATCCACACGCAAGCGTACTTTTAAGGATTGCTCAAACGGCTCGATATGAATATCTGATGCTTTGGTTTCAATGGCGCGCTGCATAATCAAATTAACCATCTTGATCACGGGCGCTTCACTGGCCAAATCTTTTAAGTGCTCAAGATCTTCTTCTCCAATGTCATCAAGATCAAGGTCGTCGTTAAGCAGTTTGTCGACATTGGCCTGGTTTTGTCCATATTGCACTTCAAGTGCGGCATCAATTTCGGATAACAAGCCAACTTTTACGTTGATAGGCTTTCCAGTGGCTAATTTTAAGGCTTCAATGACAAACTGATCTTCTGGATCCATCATGGCGACAGTCATTTCGTCGTCATTTTGTGCTAAGCCGATGGCATGATATTGCTTTAGAAAACGCAAAGACACGGACTCCGGCAATTGCATTTCCATCGGATATTGTTCGGCTGTGACTTTTTCAAAGCTGCCGGTTTCTACAAAAGCATCAGCCACATCTTGTTCTGAACATAAGCCAAGTTTAACAAGCAACAGCGGCAGGCCTTCGGCCACTGATGTTTTCTGTACCCGTTCTACCTTTTTTAATTCGGCGAGGGATAGTTTGTCTCTGTTCTGCAGGGTTTTAAGTAAGGAAGAGTATGCTGTGGGTTGATTTGCCATTATTCTTAAATTTCCTAGCATTTGCAGTAATGATTTCTGTCCATAAATGCCTTTCAACGTCTTTTTTGTCTCTGAAGAGATAATTAAACGGGTAATAAATTATACCAGCAGAAGACAGTCCCGATTTGTGAGTCTTTGTACTTGCTTTGTATTGTAGTAGAAATTACTTGTTGGAAGATTTCTGCATGCTCTGAAAAAGTATAACCTTTTTGATAATGGAACTGAAAGTATCAGATGATTGTTATGAAAATATTAACATGCCGTCAAGAATTGTAGTTATCAATGTTGGTGAAAATCATTTAAGCCAAAATGCAAAGGCATGTTTTTTAGGGTACAAAAAACCTTAACATGGCGAAAATCAGGTTGTTTATAGCTAATTGAGGAGGGTGGCTTTATTTTTAGGCATGGAATACAGCTGTCTGTTAGTTTTTTAATTAAACAAAGTAATATTGTGTTTTCGGTTACTTTTTGTTGGTTTAAAGCGATGCAAGAATCGATCTCTTTCAGACTCGTTTGTAAATTAACTATTAATAATCAATTGGTTATTTATTATTCTCAATCTGCCCAAGTATTACTGGTATGTATTTTTAGTTGTACTCTCAATTTTTACAGCGTGTTTCTGTAACCTAAAAACCTGAATTATTCAATGGATTTTGGCCCCGAAATTGCTTTAGTGGTTTGGTTGCGCGGGATTGCGCAGCTCCCCCTTTTTAATTTACAGCTTAATGCGTACCCGAGCTTTGATGTGTCAAAGTTGGCGGCGGCTTCTGATTTTTTGGAAGAGAGTGCGGTTAGGTAAAATAATTTTAGGTTTTAGTTATGTTATTTATTAAACCATTTACAAAAAATAAAATTTTGCTGTTCTTTGCTCTACAAAATTCAGAAAACAATAGTAGGGCGCTGAAATGAAAAAACATAAATACCTCAATTTAGCGGCAAAAAAAATTGTTAGATTATCCACAGCGCTGGTTACCGTTTCGGTTTTGACATTTGCGCTCACATCGCAAAACACCCTACCGTTTTTTGGTAGCTATGATGAATCCATCAATGCTGCCAATGATGTTGGTCACGGTGATGTTGATACATTGAAGGTTGCGTTAGCAAACTGGCGGGAAAATTATGAAGCCAACGGCGGCAGTCCAGATGTTTTAAAAATATCCTTAGGCTATTCCAAAGTTTTATCTGAGGGTTTTACCCAGGCTAGAGGCCAGTTAGAGCTTAACTTAAAAAGCGGCGCTGTGGTTGTTCAAACCGTTGGGCTAGGGGTTGGAAATTATGATCTCTGGCTGGTTGATAACCAGAATGGCTCTGTAAAACCCACAAACAAGGACAAAATGATCCAGGTGGGTAGTGTTAATGTCGCTAACGGCAAAACTAAACTGGAAACCCAGTTAAACCGTGACCAGTTGTTAGGACTGGCATTGGATTCAGTGATATTGACTAAAGCGGGTCAGTCGCCTGCTAACGCCATTGTTATTGCTGGCGCGCCAGACTTAATGCATAAACTTTATTATGCCGACAAGCCTTGGATTACCACAGCTATGAGTGATTTTAGTCATCAATCACCTAAGCAGTCACTTGCATTTGAGTTTTTATTACCCAAGGCCGCCAATGCGAGCACAGTATCTGATCTAACGCCGGTTTTGGGGGCGTTGGTAGCCAATGGCCGGCAAATCTTTCATAACGAAACCTTTGGTGGCAATGGGCGTACCTGCGGGACTTGCCATAGAGCGGACAACAACTTCACGTTGGATCCGAACTACATCATGAAGCTGCCACAATCCGATCCGTTGTTTGTTGCTGAAAATAATCCAGCATTGGCAGATTTGGAAAACCCGGTTCTGTTGCGTAAGCACGCCTTGATTCTAACCAATGTTGATGGTCCTGGTGTCGATATATTCCGTAGTGTGCCTCATACCTTATCGATGGCTACGACCGCTAAGAGCGAGTCACTTACGGCTGGCGGTGATTTTATCGCGGATCAGGCCTTCGCTAACGCTACCGGCTGGAGCGGAGACGGTGCGCCAGGCTCTGGCTCATTAAGAGAATTTACGCTGGGTGCTGTGGCGCAACACATGACTAAAAACATGTCCCGCTATGCCGACATTGATTTCCGTGTGCCTACTGATGCTGAGCTGGATGCGGTTGAGGCCTACGTTCTTTCGTTAGGCCGTAGTAAGGATTATCCCGTGTATAAAATCGCCTTTAACGATCCTCTTACTCAGGCGGGTAAGGTGTTATTTGATACTAAACAAAATCCTTGCAGTGATGGGGCAGCACAAGTCACTCATCTGACTGTGGCGGCTAATCTGAATGCAAATCCACCCGTCCTGGCCGAGTATAGTGCGGCGACCTGCGCCAGTGGCAGTACCGTGCAGGGTAAAACAGCCAATTGTAATGGTTGTCACCAGAATGCCGGAGGCCGTAGCTCTACAACCAATGCAAACCCAACCCGCAATACCGGCGTTGAAAACTTCAAAATCCATCCTGCTCGGTTGCTGAAACCAGATATGGCGTTTGACGGTGGCTTTGGTAAGGGCGCCGCTACTTGCGGACCTGATGGAGCTGCCTGTTATGGTGACGGTCGATTTAATACGCAACCGTTGATCGAAGCAGCGGATACACCGCCATACTTTCATAACAATGCCGTCAGCACCTTGGAAGAGGCTATCGCTTCCTATAACAGTGATGCTTTCAATACTTCGCCTGGCTCTCTGACCTCTAAAGCGGCAGACCGCAAGGTCAAGCTCGACTCTACTCAAGTTGTTGCCATGGCTTCATTTCTGCGGGCCATTAATGCGCTGGAAAACATCCGGCTTTCTGATCGCTTGGACAATCAGGCCAAACAGATTGGGAATCTTGCTACAGCACGCGAATTAGCTAAATTGGCCGCAGAAGAAAATCAGGATGCGATTAATGTGCTGAAAGAGGGCGTGTTGGGTAACAACTGGAAAGCTGTGCTCAAACTTGAGCGAGCTAGTTATTATCAAAATCTGGCACAGCTAGCGCCTATACAAGCCTTGCGCAACAGCTTATTGCAGCAGGCCATAAGCCAAAAACAACAAGCTCGTAATTTGATCGCAAGCTGCAACCAATCTGCAACTGCATCTTCCACAGTGGTCGTGCCGCCAGCTGGAAATCAGTACGACTGCTCTGAAATAGGATTTTAAGCATCCGGCGACCGCTGACAGCAGGCCATCGGTCGCACTATTTTATGAATTCCAATCAGGTTTTTATTATGATTATTAAGTTACCAAAAATAACCCTAACCATCGTTTTAATAGGTTTTTCTCTTTTTTCAATACCTGCGCAAGCTGCTTCAAGCAGTTTTTTTGTAGATTGGAGCGGAGCTAGCCATCTTAATACGGCACAGGCTAGTGCCGTATTGACTGTGAACGATGCGCTGTTTTCTAACGCCACTGGTGACTCACTACTGTTACCGGAAACTGAAGTGATTGGCTTCTCATTAACTGTGTCTGGCGCTGGCTCAGGCAACGGTTCTTTTCAACTTTCTGACTTTGATGCGTTTTCCTGGAGTACTGGATCTGCCCCTTTAGATCTTTCGCAGGAGTTAGTCGGCCAGATTTCCTTTGCTGGTGCTGGCTGGGGGACTGTTCATAATGGCAGTGCCGGGGATTTCAATTTATTGTCCTTTAATGGCATTGCGCCATCGGCAGCGTCTGCGTTTACTTTGAGTACCCGTAATGGTCTTAACATGAATCTGGTCTCATTTCGTCCGGTACCGATTCCTGGCGCTCTGTGGATGTTTGGTGCTGGTTTAGCGGGGCTGGTGACTGTTCGCAAAGGTCGCAAGCTGGTTATTAGCTGAACTTTCTACCGGTCTGGAAAGGTTAAATCCAGCCATAAAAATTATCTTAAAAACTAAGTTATGTAAGTTCAGGTAATTTAACGCAACTCGTAAATCCCGTTTGCAGTTAAGGTAAACGGGTTTTTTTATGGCTGGTATCCAATTGTCGGTATTAATGTTGGTTAGCGTAAACCCAGGTGCAATCGTAAGATTAAAAAAATAATAAATCTATGTCTGGTTATCTTTTAATTAAAATTAACAGGCTATAATTGATTTGTCTTTAAATGTTTCTTGTTACACCCATTACTAAACAACTTATTTCCATCAGAACTTTCTGGTTTTTTGTGGCATATCACTCAATTTAATTTTCCCTTTCTCTTTGTAAGGCTTATGTTTACTAGTAGCAGCAAAAAATGAGTCATTTGACCCATAAAATCTGTGTTAAATAACATAGTTTAATTGCGTCTTGTAAGGTGTATTTTGAGGTTTAATCTCGCCAAATTTGATATTTCTATTCTAGGGTTTCCTCTCGCTTCGCTTACGCATTTAATGTTTCATAGCGGCATTAGCTTTATCAGGTTCCAGCGTTCCATCATCTTTACAAAATAACTTGATTAGAAAGTGCTGCAAGTCGGTATTGCTGTTTCCAAGTTTATAGTAAACTAAAGCTCTTTAAGATGATTAGCTTACCGCTGGAGAATAAATAATGACGATGGACGATAGAGATGGCCTGATTTGGTTCGATGGGCAATGGGTGGATTGGCGGGACGCCAAAGTTCATGTGTTAACTCATACCCTGCATTACGGTTTGGGCGTGTTTGAAGGTATTCGGGCCTATCACACTGACAAAGGTGCGGCAATTTTTAGAATGCAAGAGCATACTGATCGGTTATTTCGTTCTGCGCACATCATGAATATGAAAATGCCGTTTGGTAAAGATGAAATCAACCAGGCGCAACGTGATGCGGTCGCAAAAAACAACCTGGACAGCGCTTATATTCGTACCATGTGCTTTTTTGGTTCTGAAGGCATGGGCTTGCGGGCGGATAACTTAAAAGTGCATGTTATGGTTGCCGCCTGGTCTTGGGGCGCTTATTTAGGTGCGGAAAGTATTGAAAAAGGTATTCGCATTCGTACCTCTTCTTATACGCGCAACCACCACAACAGCACCATGTGTAAAGCCAAAGCCAATGGCAACTACATCAATTCAATCTTGGCTCTACAGGAAGCTTTATCCAATGGTTACGACGAAGCCTTAATGCTGGATCATGAAGGTTTTGCCGCAGAAGGCAGTGCTGAGAATTTATTTATTGTTCGCAATGGCAAAATCTACACCCCGGAAACCACATCTGCTCTGGAAGGGATTACCCGTGACACAGTAATGATCATTGCCAGAGAGCAAGGTTATGAAGTTATCGAAAAACGCATTACCCGTGATGAAATTTATGTGGCTGACGAAGCCTTCTTTACTGGTTCTGCCGCAGAAGTTACCCCAATAAGAGAGTTGGATAACAGAGCCATTGGTTGTGGAAGCAGGGGCCCAGTTACCGAAAAGTTGCAAAGTTTGTATTTTGACTACGTTAAAGGTCGTCGCAATGATCATGCAGACTGGTTAACTCCAGCTGCGTAATCTGTTGACTTCATCGCCTAAAATTTTAGTCGTCGGCCCGTCCTGGGTGGGCGACATGGTGATGGCACAAAGCCTGTTTATCACCTTAAAATCGGTTTATCCCGATTGTCAGATTGATGTGCTTGCTCCAGCTTGGACATTTGCATTGCTGGAACGTATGCCAGAGGTAAATAAAGCGATTGCCATGCCGCTTGGGCATGGTCAATTGGGCCTGTGGGAGCGCGTTTCCCTTGGCAAAGCATTGCGTACTGATAAGTATGATCACGCCATACTGCTACCCAATTCCTGGAAATCTGCACTAACGCCGTTTTTTGCCAACATACCAAAGCGCACCGGCTATATCGGCGAATGTCGCTGGGGTTTGCTAAACGATGCCAGAAAACTGGACAAGCAAGCCCTGCCGATGACCGTGCAACGATTTGTGGCGCTAGGTTTGCCCAAAGATGCGCGGTTACCTCCTGATTACCCCATACCTAAACTGACAATCGACTTAAACCAACAGCAATTGGCCGTTGATAAGTTTCAGTTAACGCCGTCATTAAACATCCTGGCCTTGTGTCCTGGCGCTGAATTTGGCCCAGCCAAACGCTGGCCAGTCAGCCACTTTGCCGAAGTGGCCAGACGTCAACTAGAGCAGGGCTGGCAAGTTTGGTTATTTGGCTCGGCTAAAGATCAAGCTGTAGCGGCTGAGATCAATCAAGCGGTGGCTGGAGGTTGCATTGATTTTACCGGCAAAACCAGCATAGCTGAAGCCGTTGATTTGATGGCGCTGGCGCAGCAAGTGGTAAGTAATGATTCTGGCTTAATGCACCTGGCCGCAGCCTTGGGCAAGCCAGTGATTGCCTTATACGGCTCATCCGATCCAACTTTTACCCCGCCATTGATTGACAAAGCCAGGATAATTTCATTAAATCTTGATTGCTCCCCCTGTTTTAAACGCGAATGTCCACTTGGTCATACCGATTGTTTAAATGCAATATCGCCAGAATTAGTGCTGCAACAGTTAACTATGACCCAATCAAGCTCACTATGAAAATCGCCATCGTCAAATTGTCCGCATTAGGCGACATCGTGCATGCCATGGTGGCTTTGCAATTTATCAAAGCACAATCAGCTGATATTTCGATCGATTGGGTGGTAGAAGAGCGCTTTGCGGATCTATTGCAATTTAACCCGGATATAGATCGGATTTTAACGGTTAATCTAAAAGCCCTCAAAGGCAATCCAACTGAAATCGTTAATGAAATCAGAAAAGTCCGAAGCTATGCCAAAAAAAATTACAGCTTGGTAATGGATGCGCAAGGCTTGCTTAAATCGGCCATTACTTCCAGATTATTAGGTCGTCGATGCGCGGGCTTTGATAGCGTATCCATAAGAGAGAAAGCAGCGTCCTGGTTATATGATGTAAAAGTGCATTGTGCTTATGACAACAATACCATTGATCGAAATGCTCTCGCGCTATCAAGACCTTTGGCGCTAGGCATCAGCAAAGAACAAATTCTGGAAAAAAAGCCGTTTTTGTTTTATCAAAATGAAGATCCGCAACTGCAGCAGTATTTAACTCGTGATCGCGCTAACATCGTTTTGGTGATCGGTTCAACCTGGGCTAGCCGCAATTATCCCGTTGAACATTATCTTTCTGTCGCCCAAGCGTTAAAGCAAAATTGTCTGGTGATCTGGGGAAATGAAGAAGAGCGCACCAAAGCCGAATGGATGGCCAGCCAATCTGAATACGTAACGGTATTGCCAAAGCTGGACTTAAATAACCTAAAAGCCCTTATCGACAAAAGTGACTTAACCATTGGCAACGACACCGGTCCTACCCATATGGCATGGGGATTAAACAAGCCATCGATCACCCTGTTTGGCCCAACACCCGTCAGCCGGATTTACCAGACTGACATCAACAAGGCGCTAAAGTCGCCTTCCATTGTTAATCCGTTTAAGTTAAATAAACAGGATTTTTCCATATCAGAAATCAAGCCGGAGCAAGTGATTGAATTGGCTGAGTCGATTTTAAACGCGACATCATTTAAATCTTAGAAGTTACACTACATTTAAATTGTTAGCACTTACTTGCAGCATCTATCTGTCATTTTAACATCACCAATAATTTACAAATGAGTATTAAATATCTTGGGTTAGCTGCAGTTTGGACTCCAGCGTATATTTATGTAAGTTGTTGAGTTAACTAGTTTCAATCAAGTCAATATAACGATCTAGCTCGTGACACGGTATCAATTAGTTCCACATAATTAACTTCCAAAACACTGCATTTTATGCCGGTTATTTTCTTCATTTCATTGTGTTTGTTAGTTGCTAGTTTGTTTAACTAGTTGATTTTAAATGGTCGAAAAATCCAAAAATGGCAAAGTTAAACCAATGGGTAATCGATACTTTTCTAGTTTAAATTTATTTTGCAAACTAGGGTGATTTAAAGGCATTCATCAGTCCTGTTGGATATTACGAAATCACGCCAAAAGCAACAGAGGAATAGCTGATTGTTGCCGAATTAAACATAGCAAAGGGAAGTAGAAATGAATAAGTTTTTAGGGTGCTTGATTGGAATTATCGTTAGCGGCATTTATAGTTTTCTGTCAACCGCCCAAGCCGCTCCCTGGGTTGATGTGGCCTGTAACGGAACGACAAGCTTTGCGCTACAAAAAAACGGTGACTTGTATGGCGCAGGATTAGTTACTGGTTTAGGGGTAAGAAAGCAGTTAATTTCATTTTCTGGCCCACTTAACTACGCTCAGTTCAAGCGTGTACTAACAGGGGTTGTTGCAGTGGAATCCAATGGCGGAACGTCAATTGTATTAAAGAAGGATGGAACGGTATGGACGACAGGGCTGAATTTAAATGGCGAGCTAGGCGATAAAAACTTTAATGTTGGCCGTGGAAAATGGCGAAAAACCCTTTCGAGTGCCAAAGCAATCGCGGTCTCACCTAATGCCAGCTATGCCTTGAAGCGTGATGGTAGTTTATGGGTTACTGGCTCCAGTATTATGGGAAGTGGCTTACTTAAGGTAAATCCATCCTGGACGAAGGCTTTGGATAATGTTTCAAAAGTTTGGCTAAACGGTATCTATCCCGTTGTTAAAAAAACAGATGGTAGCCTTTGGCGAGTTGTGACAGGCGTAAACGGATTGCAATGGGAACAGGTTCCTATCAGTGGTAACTACTTAGTGGTCGCTGGCAACCAAATGTTTGTATTGGACAACAGTAATAATTTGCGTCGTTATGACAAATTAAATTATATGCCGATGCTTTATAGCAAGAGAGTAAATGAAATTTCTCAACCGGAAGATAATCTGGTAGCGGAGCATGTAACTAAGATAGCTTACGGAAATGGAGACATGTATTTCACGCCAGACGCAATTGATCTGTTTGCATCGTTTGCGCCCGCCATCACGCTAGCAATTCTTGATGATAATAAATCGTTAATGGTTCCACGCAAGCCCAATTACAGTAGATTTCTTGATGAAATTGAATGGGATGCATTAATTGAGAATGTGAAAGATTTTTGCGTAGGCGAAACACATGCTCTGGTATTGAAATATGATAGCTCAATCTGGGCAACGGGACTAAACAATGAGGGACAATACGGAAACGGAACAATGGTTGGCACCAATCGCCGTGAAATATGGACATTGGTTGCGAAGAGTAAAAAATAAGCGCTATTGATTTAGTCGCTTAAAAAGCAGAGGTGGCCATAAAAGCCTGTCCTTGCTTTTGAAAACTAAATTTTTCTATCCAACTGTGGCTAACGTTGCCAGATCAAATCAAACAGGAAAATAATCAGATGAAGCCAAATATTTTGTTAATATCTTTAATGATTGTGTTAGCTAGCCCAATTGGGCTGGCCTCGCCAAAACAGCTTTCGTCTGCCGACAAGCGCGCGGCATTTAAAGCTGCGGGTTATTTATTAAAGGGTAAAGAGTGGCGAAGTGAGTGTGGTATTGATGATACTGACAGTGCTTCATATTCACCTGGGGTTATTGAAGAAGTGAGGGATATTAACGGTGACGGCCACCTAGAGGCAATTATTACCGAAGGAGGTACAAATTGCTACGGAATGACTGGAACCGGATTTACTATAGTCAGCAAAAAAAGGAACGGTAGCTGGAAATTAATTACTGCTCAACAAGGCATTCAGCAATTTCTCGTTACAAAAGGTGCTGAGAATTGGCCGGATATTAGTTTGGGTGGGCCTGGATACTGTTTTCCGGTATTGCGTTGGGATGTCAAAAAATATAGCGTAAATCGATACGAATACGAAGGAAAAAGTTGTCAACCTAATTAATAAAGCGCTACGCAAAAAATGCGAAAGGTTGCAAGCTCGGGCAGCCTTCTCAGTCCTTTATACCGAAGTCCTGGTATTAAGACATTCAAGGTGCCCCATCATCAAAAAGCCGTAACGTGGCCAATAGTAAATGAGTTGCTTGAGCTAAACCGAACTGCCATCACTTAATTGTTTATGCTTGAAAATACGAGACGAAAAGCTGGGCTTTGCTCTCGCTTAGCCCAACTCGTGCTTCGTAATAGTTACTCTGCTTTGGCAATGATTTGTTTGTAAAACGGCCAATTAGTTACGTGCAAATATTTTCTAATGGGCGTTTTAATAACGGAAACGCATAACGCGATGGAAAATAAGCACCATACGGCGGCGTATTCATTGGGGTCAGTCGTGGTAATGTCTGACAGGAATGGTCCGATCATGTAATGAAAGCCAACAAATCGCCATGATCCGTACATTAATGGCATGTAAAAAGCCACCAGAATATAGGTTAGGGCATGCAATCCCCAGTTGAAATTAAATAGCCAGCTAATTGGGTTGGAAAGCAAGCCGTTAAGTGGCATTTGCCAGGCGATATGCCAGGCACCATGTACCGAGCAAACTGTGGGGCCGCAAAATCCTTCAATACCGATATTGCATTTTCCCGCCCAGGCAAAGGGGTACATTTTAATTAGCATCAGTATTGAGCCAATAGCGCAAATGGTATAGACGGTCGTGCGTATCTTTAATTTGACTGGTTCAGGGATAAAATACATTGCCACCATATTGCAAAAAAATGGCTGGAAAGCCACATGCAAATAGCCCAGTAAGGTGAGTATCTGATTGCTGGGGTTGTCACACAAATCAATATAGACGTAAGTGACTGCCTGTAATAATTCCATTAGGGCAAAATAGGTTAACGGGATCCAAAGCTCCTTGGATTCCCCTTTTAAAGCTACATAAGCTGCGGTACTAAGACCTGCGACGGCTAATACGCCTGACGCTTCACCACTCCAACACATAAAACTTACCTTTTTCTTATAATTATAAAAACCATGCCGTTCTCGTCTTTTAATAGACAAGATTGTGCAGCAGTGAAAGTACTTTGATGCGTTTTTGCTCAGACCTGTAGATGCTTGGTTGAACGCAAACTGGCTTATTGTAGTATAAATAAACCAAATAACCGAAATGGGCGTGGTGAATCAATGCAGATTTGGAGGTTTGGGAGGTAATCCCACTACAAAACTACTTGGATATGCAGTGGGATTTAAGCATTTAAATTAACTAGCCTAGCAATTTTTTTATTTTAGCGAATAAGCCTTCTGCTTTTTCTTCCGCGATTGCTTTTACGGATTCTGCAACATTAGCGGCTTCGGCCTGTAATTTGGCAGCATGTTCGCTAAACTGATCCAATAAATTACCGCCACTGCTCACTTGGTCGATTAAGTTGGGGATTGCGTTGGTTAACGCTGTTTTTGCGGTTTCTACATCCAAGTTAAGTGATGCTGCAAATTTGGATAGCTGTTCGGAATCGAATAGCTTGCTTAGGCCTTCGACTGAAAAGTCAGCGTTTTTACCATCGCCCAGCCAGGATGTGACTGCTTCAGACAGATCAGAATTTTTCAGTTTATCGACGACAGAACCAATGTTTAAGTTGCCGGAAGCATCTGCTAATAATTTTTCTAATGAACTGGTGACGTCGGCGACGTCAATTCTTCCATCAGCATTTACGTCAGTTACAAATTGTTTAGCAATATTGTTTATTACATCCATAATCATGACCTCGTTGTTATTATTAAGTTATAATATTTGCTGCACATCCTTTCGGATCTATAGACTTTACAGCGACTGAATTAGATCATGGAAAGACTATAGTTATCAACGTAATAACGCTATATTTTTGTTTGATATTATGTTGAATTAAGGCTGGTTGGGATATGCATCGCTTGTAAAGCGTATTTTGAGCTCGTATTTTTGATGACATTTTATTTTGCAGGCGACTTTAAAACTGATCAGAAATTTGAATTACCTCCTGTTTAAATTGGTTTCATTTTTATGAAAGTCTGGTATAATGCTAGATTATTAGTTGGATACTGTTTAAGAACAGTAAGTTTTTAATATAAATAGGAAGTAAGCATGCTTATCTTGACTCGTCGAGTAGGAGAGACCTTAATGATTGGTGATGAAGTCACTGTCACAGTTCTTGGCGTCAAAGGAAATCAAGTTCGCATCGGTGTTAACGCACCAAAGGAAGTTTCTGTTCATAGGGAAGAAATTTACGAAAGAATTAAAAAAGAACAATCTGAGTCAGCAGATTCAAGTAGTCCCGATTAATTTACAAGGAGAGTTGGCCGAGAGGCTGAAGGCGCTCCCCTGCTAAGGGAGTATGGGCTTTAACTCCCATCGAGGGTTCGAATCCCTCACTCTCCGCCACTTATTAAGTCGTCAAATAATTTTGACAAAACGTTTTTAAAGAAATATAATAGTAAAGATCAACTAGGCGCCCGTAGCTCAGCTGGATAGAGTAATCGGCTACGAACCGATCGGTCGGGAGTTCGAATCTCTCCGGGCGCGCCATTGAAACGAGATTATTCCCCTGTAGCTCAGTCGGTAGAGCGGGTGACTGTTAATCACTAGGTCGGCGGTTCGAGCCCGTCCGGGGGAGCCAAGTAAATCAAAGCCCTACATCCATGTAGGGCTTTTTTTTTGCCTCCAAAAAACCTTTCAAGAAGTTTGCTGGTTCGTGTAAGAACGCTAATCGTTAGATCTTGTTCTTAAACTATACTCATAACCATGCAATGGTGCATATTAAAAAGTTATAACACTCCACCCTGATACAAAAGAGGCCACACATTTTGAGTTTAAATAGTTACCAGTCGGTTGATCGTGGGCAATTAGCCAAAGACATCACCAGCATCCACCAGCAAGCCTTGGCTAATATTGGGGATAAAGATTTTAGCCATTTTAAAAAAATGGGCCGCTGGGGAAGGGTATGCTCAATTATTGGATATGGGACGGCCTGGATTTTCCCAAATCCAATATCTGCGTTCTTGATTAGCCAAGGCAGCTTTACGCGCTGGACACAAGTTGCTCATCCAATCGTACATAGAGGCTATGATAAGCTGAAAGAATCACACAGTAATCACTACAACAGCAAAAAATTTGCTCAAGGATGGAGGCGGTTTATCGATTGGCCGGACTGGATGACGCCTGATGGTTGGCATCACGAACATGATTTATTACATCACTATAACTTGGGTGAAAAAAACGATCCCAATAATGCTCAGCATAATATGGAATGGCTACGGCAATCCAGCCTGCCAATGTGGCAACGGTATACAATCGTAGCCTTGTTTTCGGGTATCTGGAAAATCAGCTATTACACCCCGCGCACGCATAAGGAATTATGCCTGAAAGCCGCCCGCCAGCAAGGCAAGCCAGAACCAGAGATGACTCGCTTAGGGGCATGGAGTCTTTTTACCGAGCAAGGCAAAGCGCTTTGGCTGCGCAGCGTGTTGCCTTATACGGCCTATCGTTTTGTGTTGCTGCCTTTGCTGTTTATGCCATTAGGCACTTTTGCGGTCATCAGTGTGTTGCTTAATTCTATTTTGGCGGAAATTTTTACTAATATGCACAGCTTTCTAGTGATGATCCCGAATCATGCTGGTGATGATGTGATGATGTTTGACGAAAAAGCCAATAGTAAAGGGGAGTTTTATTTGCGTCAGATTTTGGGCTCTGTTAATTATCCAACAGGCTCTAATTTAAATGACTTTTTTTATGGTTGGCTGAATTATCAAATCGAACATCATTTATGGCCGGATTTGCCGTTAAGCCAATACCAAGCTTTACAGCCACAAGTACAGGCATTGTGCAAAAAACATAACATTCCGTATTGCCAAGAATCCGTATTTAAACGGCTATTAAAAGCGGTGGATATTATGGTAGGCAAAACCTCAATGCTGAAACCTGTCTATTGAGGGATAGTGTATTCAGGAATGCTGGCAAATTTATAAATGCTCCAGTCAATCTTTGCCAGCACAAAGAGCATAAATCAATTAAAATAAACGATTTAATTTAACAGGAATATCATCAATGGTCTGGAAACCCCATGTTACTGTGGCTGCTGTTGTTGAAAAAGATAACCGCTTCTTGTTGGTTGAAGAAGAAACCTCTAATGGCTTGCGTTTTAATCAGCCTGCCGGCCATTTGGAAGAAAACGAAGATTTATATGCAGCCGTTAAGCGTGAAGCTTATGAAGAA
>Ga0208264_1000126_pt1 | contig 39421 bp, 33 predicted proteins | sample LakWasMet31_HOW6_2_FD_183873 | JGI IMG/M metagenome (GOLD analysis project Ga0208264, IMG submission 183873) | Freshwater sediment methanotrophic microbial communities from Lake Washington under simulated oxygen tension - Sediment Metagenome... | ecosystem: Environmental > Aquatic > Freshwater >... | reverse complement strand
AATGCTCGACGCTGCCGAACAACGCGCCAAGACCGACATGCAGACGCTCGTTCAGGACGCGACCCGTGCGATGCTCGAATCGCTGGCCGAGGAAATCAAACGCATGATGCGCCTGCAAAAAGTCAATTCGTCGATCAAGCCAGAAGAAATCGAACACCTGAAGGAAATGACGATGCTCGCGCATGACAACATCGAATCGGCTGAACTGAAACTGGATGCGGTGCGATTTATCATCACCAATTAAAACTAAGGATTAGGTCAAAATAATTTTCTTGCAGTCACCACAGACCTGCCAGGTTTTTTATAAACCTGATAGGTCGTTTACCAAACGAGCATTACAAAACTTCCGGCACAACCTTATTCCCCCATGATCAACATCGGCAAAACCAATCAACTTAAAGTCGTCAAAGTGCAAGGCCCGAGCATTTACCTCGGCCTACCCGGATCACCGATGGTGCTCTTGACCGGCAAAATACCGCCCAAGTCCTACCAGATGGGCGACAGCGTGACCGCCTTCGTCTATATCGACGGCGAAGGGCATCTCGCGGCGACCCTGCAAACGCCTCTGGCCGAAGTCGGCGACATCGCCTGGCTGAAAGTCGCCGCTGTCAACTATTACGGAGCGTTTCTGGACTGGGGCGTACCGAAGGATTTGCTGGTGCCGTTCAACGAACAAACCGCCGAAATGCAGGCCGGCAGGTCTTATCTGGTCAAGCTGATCGAAGATGCCAAAGGCCGCATCGTCGCGACTGCCAAGCTCGACCGTTTTCTGTCCGACGAAGGCCCCGACTTCAAAACCGGCCAGCAGGTCAGTCTGATGATTGCGGAGCATACCGAACTGGGCGCCAAAGCCATCGTCGACAACACCCACTGGGGCATGCTGTATCAGAACGAAATCCTCCAGCCGCTGCGCAAAGGCCAGAAAATCACCGGCTATATCAAAAAAGTCCGCGACGATCACAAGCTCGACCTGACCCTGCATGAACCCGGTTACGGCAAGATCGAACCCTTGGCCGACAAGATTCTGGCCGAACTCGACAAAAGCGGCGGCGTGCTGGCGCTGGGCGACAAAAGCCCTCCCGAAGCGATTTATGCGGCCTTCGGCGTCAGCAAAAAAGCCTTCAAACAGGCGATCGGCGCGCTTTATAAAAAACAGTTGATCGTGATCGAGGACCATTCAATCCGGCGGATTTAGCCGCCTTGCCGGCGAGGCGTTTACTGTAACAAAGCCGTGTTAGGCTGGGGGACTCAATCGAACGCTGACTCAAGCAGGAGAGGCCCCTTGAAAATCGCCTTGATCACCGACGCCTGGCATCCGCAAATCAACGGCGTCGTCACGACCCTGACCCATACGACGGAGATTCTGCATCGTCTCGGCCATACGGTCGAGCTGTGCGCCCCGGACCGTTTCTATACCTGGCCCCGCCCCGGCCACCCAAGCATCGGCCGGGCGTTGTTGCGCGGCCCGCGCCTTCTCCCTACCCTGCAAGCCTTCAAACCGGACGCGATCCATCTGGCCTCGGAAGGTTGCGTCGGTTTCGCCGCCAGGCGCTACTGCCACGAACGGGGCTACCACTACACGACCTCGTTTCACACCCGCTTTCCCGAATATTTCAAGATGCGCATCGGCCTGCCGCTGTGGATCAGCTACGGCTATATGCGCTGGTTTCACAGCGAAAGCACGCGCGTGATGGTCACCACCGAATCGATGCGGCAGGCATTGTCCGCCAAGGGTTTTGACAGGATGGTGATCTGGTCGCGCGGGGTCGATACCGACTTGTACCGGCCGCGCGACAAAGGCTTCCTGGCCGGCGAGCGCCCGATTTTCGCCTATGTCGGCCGCGTGGTGATCGAGAAAAATGTCGAGGATTTTTTGAGACTGAATCTGCCCGGCACAAAGTATGTGATCGGCGACGGCCCGATGCGCGAGGAACTGGAGCAGAAATATCCCGAAGCGCGCTTCGTCGGCTTTCAGACCGGCGAAGCATTGGCCCGCTATATGGCCGCGGCGGATGTGATGGTGTTTCCCAGCCATACCGATACGTTCGGCCTGGTGATACTCGAAGCGCTCGCCTCCGGCGTCCCGGTTGCGGCCTTTCCTGCTCCCGGCCCGATAGACATCATCGGCAACGCGCCGATCGGCGTGCTCAGCACCGATCTTAAGCAGGCCGCGCTGGATGCGTTAAAACTGAATCCCGCCGATTGCCGCCGGCATGCGCTGAATTACTCTTGGGAACAAAGCGCCCGCCAATTCGCCAGCCATTTGACGCCGATGGTGCGCATCAATGGCGAGACGCGTTTTGTATCCTAAAGAAATTACGCGATTCGATCAAATCGAGGCATGTAAATTACAACTCCCGCGTCGCACTAAACTTGATATCCGGCCAACGCTCCTGGGTCAACTGTAAATTCACCCGGCTGGTCGCCAGATAAACCAAAAACCCGCCGCCGTCCTCGGCCAGATTCTCGAACGCCTTGTTCTTAAACTCTTCCAGCTTGGCCGGCTTGTCCGACGACACCCAGCGCACGGTCGACACGTTCACCGCATCGTAGACGCATTCGACGTTGTATTCGTTTTTCAGCCGGTGCGCGGTCACATCGAACTGCAACACGCCGACCGCGCCGAGAATCAGGTCGTTGTTTTTGAGCGGCCGGAACAACTGCGTCGCGCCTTCCTCGGTCAACTGCACCAGGCCCTTTTGCAAGGCCTTGGCTCTTAACGGGTCTTTCAACACGACCCGGCGGAACAATTCCGGCGCAAAATACGGAATGCCGCCGAATTTGAGCGTTTCGCCCTGCGTAAACGTATCGCCGACCTGAATCGTGCCGTGGTTGTGCAGGCCGATGATGTCGCCCGGATAGGCTTCCTCGACCGCCTTGCGGGTGTCCGCCTGGAACGTGATGGCGTTGGCGACCTGAATGGCCTTGCCGATCCGCACATGATGGATCTTCATGCCCTTGTCGAACTTGCCCGAACAAATCCGCATGAAGGCGACGCGGTCGCGGTGCGCGGGGTCCATGTTCGCCTGAATCTTGAACACGAAGCCGGTGAATTTTTCCTCTTCGGGATCCACGACGCGCTGCTCGGCTTGGCGCGGCAACGGCGGCGGCGCGAATTCGGCGAATGCGTCGAGCAATTCGAGAATACCGAAATTGTTGATCGCGGAGCCGAAAAACACCGGTGTTTGCTCTCCGGCCAGATACGCCTCCAGGCTGAACTCATGGCTCGCGCCCTTGACCAGCTCGATCTCGATGCGCAGTTCCTCGGCCTGATCGCCAAGCAACTCGTCCAGCTTCGGACTATCCAGCCCCTTGATCACTTCGGCTTCCGCGATCCGGCCGCCGTGCTGCGGACTGAACAGATGAATCTCATCCTTATAAAGGTGATAAACGCCCTTGAAGCGCTTGCCCATGCCGATTGGCCAGGTCATCGGCGCGCATTGAATCTTCAACACATGCTCGACCTCGTCCAACAGTTCGATCGGCTCGCGCCCTTCCCGGTCCAGCTTGTTGATGAAGGTCAGGATCGGCGTCGTGCGCAGGCGGCAGACTTCCATCAGATTAATCGTCCGTTCCTCGACGCCTTTCGCCGAGTCGATCACCATCAGCGCCGAATCGACCGCGGTCAGCGTGCGGTAGGTGTCCTCGGAAAAGTCCTCGTGGCCCGGGGTATCGAGCAGGTTGATGATCGCGTTCTTGTGCTCGAACTGCATCACCGAGGTCGTGACCGAAATCCCCCGCTCCTTCTCCATCTCCATCCAGTCGGACGTCGCATGCCGCGCGGCCTTCCGTCCCTTCACCGATCCCGCCAACTGAATTGCGCCGCCGAACAATAGCAACTTTTCGGTGATCGTGGTCTTACCGGCGTCAGGGTGCGAAATGATCGCAAAGGTGCGGCGGCGTTTAAGTTCTGAAAGGACTTCGGACATACTCTATGAGTGAGTGCAAAACCGCGTATTGTAACGTATTTTTGCAAGAATCGCATGATCCTGATGCGATCAGCAAACTCGATCCTGGTTTTTTATATTACAATCTGACCTTACCGTTACTGAAAAATAATGGGGTATAAAATGCCCGTCATTTCCTACTTTTGCGGCTATAGCGCATAGCAGGAGCCGACAATGATTAAAATCATTCGAGCAGAGCACATCCGCCAAAAAATTTTGCGCCTGTATTTTTCCGATAGCTCATGGGGAGATTACGACCTGCAACCTTTGATCGATCGACAGACCGAATTGACGCATTCCTTAAATGACGATTCGTATTTTCAACAATTTTTTTTGGCGTTAGGCGCATTATGCTGGCGCAACGGCTTGGAATTAAGCCCCGGCAGCATTCATCAAAAGCTGAAAGGACATCAACAATTGCATGATGAAACGAAAGTAGCCTAACCTTTTTATTATTTCTAATAAGAGAGCCTCCATGTTGCAAGACCAAATCATTGCTGAAATTAAACTCATTCCCGATGAAAAGCTGGCAGAGATTTACGATGTGATCCACTACTATAGGCTCGGCTTGACACAGGATAAGCAAACACCAATCAAGCAGCGTCCTATCGGCCTAGCCAAGGGACAAGTGCAAATTCCCGCCGGTTTTTTTGAGCCGCTGCCGGACGAAATACTGGATGCGTTTGAAGGAATAAAATGAAAATCCTGCTGGATACTTGCGCTTTTTTATGGCTGACAACAGATGCCCCGGAATTGAGTGTAAACGCCAAAATGGCGTTTCAGAATACCGGTAACCCCGTTTATTTGAGCTCGGCACGAGCCATACCGATTTTTCGCAATGCAACCGAGACAAACTCATTGAGCACTTGGACGCTAATGACGCCGCCCTCAGCCAAAACGGCCTCGGCGCGATCCGCTTTGAAAGCGTTTTCGGATAACAAATACAATAAAACATTCGTATCGAAAAACGGCCTACCTGTTTTCATGAGCTTCCAAGCGATCAAACTTGAAATCGGCCGGCAGCCGCCCCCGATATTTGCGTAGTCGGGCCAGCAGTTCTCGACTGCCGAGCTTTTTCTCTAGCTCGAAATTCCTCTCGCCGACCACACGAATTTCGATGTCGTCTCCTTCCTTAAGCTGAAGCGCATCCACAACAGCGGCCGGCAATCTTACGGCCAAACTATTGCCCCATTTAGCGACTTGCATAGTAGACTCCTTTGCTCAAAAAATATACAGCTTTGATTGTATATCAACGCGATCTGTTCTACAAAATGTTAGAAATTTCCTGCAATCTTCAACTGGCTTTAGTGCACAATTCACAAAAGGGCGAAACGCCACCACGGGCCATTTGCTACTGACTCATCGGGTAACTGTCAGGTGCGCCCAAGCGCGCCAGTTTGTTTATCGTCCTTCGCACTAAGGAGGCGATGTACACATGAAAAGACCCTCTATTCTATAGTTTCGCCGTCAGCCGATGTGTTAATATTGACCAAGAATTGCCCCCCTTGCAGTCCGTAATTGCAACTTTATCGCGTATGCGCAGAAAGAATATTTTTTACATGCGGAGCAATACAAACTCCCCGCCAGGAAGGATCCAAACGAGGATAGATGGGATGGCTTCGAGATGGTGGATTGCCTGACGGCGAATCCACCTTACGGGTTACGAGTTGTTATAAGGCTCACATTTACTGCCACAAAAGTATAAAATAAGGAATATTGTTGTGATAAAAATCCCGCATGCACTTAAAGAGGCAATTCGAGAGGGGCGTGTAGTTCTCTTTTTAGGTGCCGGCGCAAGTATTGATGCGTTATCAAATGATGGCGATAATCCGCCTAATGGGCTTCAGCTTGGTAAATTACTCTCTGATCATTTCCTTGGTGGACAAGATTCTGACAATCCATTAAGTGTAGTTGCTGAATATTCAATTTCAGAGACTGATCTAGTTAGGGTTCAAGAATTCATTCGCGATATTTTTTCTAAATATGAACCCGCTGATTTTCACCTTCTCATCCCTTCTTTCAAATGGGCTGCTATAGCAACAACTAACTATGATCTGATTGTTGAACGCGCATATTCAAAAAATAAAAATGCAGTACAAGAGTTAGTGCCTTTTTTGAAAAATACAGACCGAATCGATAAAAAGCTTAGATCAGATAAAGCCGTACCTTATTTAAAACTACACGGCTGCATATCCAAATTTGATGATTTAGAAATACCCCTAATACTTACAATTGATCAATACGTCACACATAAGAAAAATAGAAACAGGTTATTCGAACGATTAAAAGATTACGGAGGAGAATATCCAATTGTTTTTATAGGTCATCGATTAGAAGACCCTGACCTTCGGCAAATATTACTTGAACTAGCTGAAGATGGGGTCTCGCGCCCACGATACTATGTAGTTTCTCCAAATCCATCAGAACGTCAAATAAGGTTCTGGGAAACAAAGAAAATAACAGCATTATCAGGCACATTTAAAGATTTCATTAATTCTATTGATGCTGAGCTGGATTCAGCCCTGAGAGCCGTTCATATTCCTGAGCGTGAGCATGAAATCGCTAGGAGATTTGTAACACAAAATCAACAATTGAGTTCGGAAACCATAGCATTATTAAATACTGATGCAATATATATAACATCTAGCCTTCCCAGTGAAAACACAAATGCAACTCAATTTTATAAGGGCTATACCTATGGATGGGATGCGATACAAAAAGTTTTCGACGCAAGGCGAGATATTGTAGACACAATCCTTTCTGATGTTATTTTGATTGATGATATAGATAGATCATCAATTACAGATTTATACGTAATAAAAGGACATGCAGGTTCTGGTAAAACTGTAATTTTAAAAAGAATTGCTTGGGATTCGTCTACTGAGTTTGGAAAGTTGTGTTTGTTTTTTGATAGCTCAAACCCGATAGATGCCAATGCAATATTTGAAATCCTAGGCAATGTTAATGAGCGTATCTATTTATTTATTGATCAGGCATCAGACCATGCAAATGATATTAAACATTTAATTACTAATGCGCGAAAAAGAAAAGAGCGTCTTACAGTAATTATTGCAGAAAGGACAAACGAGTGGAACATTGATTGTAATGCACTAAATCAGTATGTAGATGAAGTCTATGATATAAAGTATTTGAAGCACAATGAGATTATTAAACTAATTGCTAAGTTAAAGGAGCATAAGTCTTTAGGATTACTTGACAGCTTAACAGAAAAGAAGCAAATAGATGCGTTTGAAAAGAAAGCTGGGCGGCAGTTGCTTGTAGCATTACATGAGGCAACATTAGGCAAACCTTTTGAAGAAGTAATTTGTAATGAATTCCAAAATATAGAACCGGAAACAGCGCGAAAGATATATCAGACAGTATGCGTTCTAAATAGGCTTAACGTACCCGTTAGGGCTGGAATAATTAAACGAGTGCATGGGGTCACATTTACCGAATTCAAGGAAAATTTTTTTGGCCCCTTAGAAGCTGTTGTATATGCTCGATATTATGAAGCTGCCCGTGATATGAGCTATTCAGCAAGACACCCATGGATTGCTGAAATTGTGTTTGAAAAATCACTACCTTATCCGGAAGAAAGGTTAGACTTATATTTAAGAATAATGGAAGCAATTGATGTTGGTTATGACTCTGATAGAAAAGCGTATCGCGCTCTAATTAAGGCGAAGGAATTGTTAAGGTTATTTATCGATCCAAAAATAGTAAGAGAGATATATAATAGGGCAAAAAACATAAGCGACAACGATCCCTATTATCATCAGCAAAAAGCTATTTTTGAGATGCGCCGGGATAATCCAAATTATGAAAAAGCGTATGAAGAATTAAAGCACGCAGAGGCTTTAGCACCTTATGACAAATCTGTCAAACATAGCTTGGCAGAGCTGGAGTTACTTCGCGCGAAAAGCGCGAACAGCGAAATGGAATCAGAAAGACATACAAACGCCGCAATAGAAATTGCCCAATCTTTAACAGGCGCAAGCGCAGAAACATCATACGGTTATCATACATTAGTAAAAATAGCCATTGATAAGCTAGATAAACAGCTAAAAGTGCAGCCAGAAAACGATCAAATTATTTCATCCCTTGTAAATGAAGCAGAAAGAAAAATAAAAGATGCTCTACAAAAATTTCCCGACGATGATTACATACTTGCCGCGGAATCGCAACTTGCAAAATTAATCAATGAAGATGTTCGAGCCGTAGCCGCTTTGGAACGTGCATTTAAAATAAATCCTATGAGCCCTTTTTTAGCCAGAGGACTGGCTCGGCTTTATGAAATTCGTAGTAATTTTGAAAAAGCCAAAGAAGTTCTCGAGAAGTGTTTAGAAGGGCTGCCTGCTGATAAATCTGTAAACTCCGCACTTGCTAGTCTATATACACATCATATTCCAGTCGAAAAAGAACAAGCAGAATATTATTGGCGTAGATCTTTCACGGAGGGCGACTCCAATTATGCAAATCAATTTTGGTATGCAAGACAGCTTTATATTAATGGCAAACATGATGAAGCAATAGAAAGATTTAATAGATTGCGTGGATTGCCAGTTTCACCGGATATAAAAAAGAAGATAAGGGCGCCTATTTTAAACAAAGATGGCAGCCTAATAAAATTCCGTGGCCGAATAGAAAAGTTAGAAGATAGTTATGCATTATTGTCTCAGGAAACGGGGAGTAATTGGGTTTTCTTGCATAGGTCAAACGTAACTTCAAAAACATGGGAAGATTTACAGAGAGGATCAGAGGTGAGTTACCACATTGGCTTCACCTATCGTGGATTAGGGGCGTTTGATCTGGAAGTTATTTGACTTTTAGCCTCATACGCCATAATGCGAATTCGTAGATAGACAATCAGCCATAGTCTTACTGTGCCCTGCCAGAGGACAGTCGGCACGACGCGCGCCCAGCTGCTCATCTCGATCAGAGCAGCCTGTCCCGACTCTTCCGGTGGTCTCACTACGTCCGGGTTCGTAGAGGTATTCACAGCCGGCGATGATTCTGGAGGCTGCGTATACGTCCGGGCAGGCAACGGTCATGACGTTGGTCATTACGCCACCTACCCGATGTACGGTGACATAGATAGCTCGGGCCCACTGTGTAGCGGCGGCGAGCAAGGTCAATGATACCGGCGATGATGGCTGGTTCCTCCTGTCGCGATGCTGAATTTTGGACAGGCCCCCAGTCCAGCAGCGCGTAGGCTGGGTTGATGAACGAAACCCAGCATTTACAGTGATTGCTATATTTACTACCAACTCAGCGCGCTACGATTTTCCCCTCTCGCTCTGGCCGATCCAACACCGGTTCGGATCGACCGTGCTGTTGACCTACCGCGATTTCCAGCGTTTCGATCCGATCGACCGCCCGCTGGACAAGCTGCTGAACAAACTGAAACGCGACGGCCACGACATCACCGACGCCTCCGCCCAATACGATCTCATGCTTTCCGTGATGCAAACGATGGACTGGCAGTTCGACGCGCTCAGAATGCTATTCGTCAAGCAGGAAAAAATGGGCATCAACGTCCGCCCGGCTTGACGGCTTCTGAAGGTAGGATACGCACCGCGTACCTTACCCTATCTGCATCAATATGCTTCCGCCATCGGCCAAAAAGCAGGCCATTGATAAGCTCGCTTCAATATTCGGCATAGGACTTAAAAGTGGCTATTTTAATGCCGCTCATACAAAACAGCGCCTTGTTAACCTTTAGTTATCTCTAAATTTATAATATTATATTAAGGATTAAAGATATCCCATTTTGGAGAAAAACTTGAAAAGAAATAATTTACCGACAATCTTGGCGCTTTCTGTATTAGCCACTGGATGTGCCTCTATGAGTGGCTGGCATCCGATTGTTGATCCTCGTATGGACCCTCATCCAGAAACCGTTCAGCGCGACATGGTAGAGTGTAAGGAGCTGGCAAAACAAGCCTCGGATATCACAAAAGAAGTCGCTATGGGGGCAGGTGTTGGCGCTGTTACGGGTGCAGCGGGTGGCGCAGCTATTGGCGCGATAGCAGGCAGTGCTGCAACAGGTGCCGCGGGTGGTGCTATTTTGGCCATTCCCGCTGGATTGTGGAAAGGTTATGAAGCCAACGAGGACTTTAAACGAGCATTCAAAACCTGTATGCGTCAGCGTGACCATAAACTGGTCAACTAAAACCAGGTAGATGGGGTTAACAGCTTTATCGGCAATTGCTCCTGCATTGCTCCACCTCCTGCATCTATGCAGTCGTCGTTAACCCAACATTCAAGGCGTCAAATATTGGGTTGCGAAAAACGCAACCCAACGCGACTCGTTCGCTCCCTGCTCTTTCACCGTTGAAGGGTACGTATTTATGCCCTTCAGGGTACCGCGTACCGCTTCCAGTCGAGTTCCTACGGCCCATACGACTTTACCTATTGCGCCGTACAGCACGGCTGGATTGAGGTACGAAACCCAGCACTTCCGAAGCAAATAAGCTGGGTTTCCGCGAAGCTCCAACCCAGCCTACTTTACTCAAGCCCGGTGGCTCTTTCGTAATGCCGGGTTTCGCCGCAAAATTTCTGCTGATGGCTTTTCGAATAGCCGGTGATGGCGCACGAAATTTGAACAGTTCGTGACATACAAAGCCTTACCACGCCAACTAAGTTGCAAACAAAAGTCAATACCAGCCCACACCAAATTTGCGAGTCTGCTCACAATATTTATAAAAGTCCCAACTAAGCTTTAGCCCCGATTCTTATCTTTTAAGAGAGGGCCAAGCTGATTTTTATGAACAATTTTCTGACTATGACTTTTTCGCGCGAGCACTGCCCGCGCTTTTTTTTGCCCGTGCTTGCCCTGTTTTTATTCAGCGGCAATTTATGCGCGGGTACCGTAAACCTTGCCTGGGATCCGAGCACATCATCCAATGTGGGGGGTTATAAAGTCTCTTACGGCACCAGCCCCGGCAATTACACGGCAACCGTTGATGTGGGCACCCAGACCAGTTACGCGGTTTCGGGGCTACCGGAGGGTTCCACATTCTATTTCGCGGCGAAGGCCTACGATACGACCAAGGCCACCGAAAGCGCTTATTCCAATGAAGTCAATTTGACCGTCCCTACCACGACGACGGCATTAACGGCTGACTTTACAGCCAGTAAAACCAGTGGCGATTATCCTTTGGTGGTCAGCTTCACGCCGGTTACGACCGGGACGGTCACCGGCTACACTTGGGACTTCGGCGATGCCTCGATACCCTCCGCGACCAGCCAGTATCCCACGGTGACCTATACGAGTCCGGGGACGTATAGCGTCAGCCTGACCGTCACCGGCCCCGGCGGCAGCGCGACCAAAACCCAGTCGAACGCCATTACTGTGACGACGCCGCCACCTGTGGCCAATTTTTCGGCGACCCCGACCTCCGGCGTTGCGCCGGTCGCGGTCAATTTCACCGATACCTCGACAGGCAGCATTAGCAGCAGATCTTGGAGTTTTGGCGACGGCACGACCAGCACGGAAGTCAATCCGAGCCACACCTACAGCGTGTCGGGCTCCTACACGGTCAGTTTAACGGTCACAGGCGCGAGCGGCAGCGATACCCAAACCAGCAGCAACTTCATCAGCGTCTCCTCTTCCGTGGTCACCACGAATCCACCCACACCCAATGACAACGGACTCGTCGCAGCCTACGGCTTCGAGGAAGCCAGCGGCAAGACGGTTGAAGACGCCTCGGGTAACGGCAATAAAGGCACGATCAAGGAAGCCGTCAGAATTACCGCCGGCCGCTATGGGAAAGCGCTGAAGTTCGATGGCGTCAATGACTGGGTCACGGTCAATGACAGCGCATCCCTGGATCTTTCAGCCGGCATGACGCTCGAAGCCTGGGTATATCCATTGTCACAGACAAATGGCGGCAATACGGTCATTTTGAAACAAGCATCGGGGGCTGAGGTTTATGCTCTCTATTCCGAAGAGGACTCCAATTTGCCTGCCTCTTATTTGAATGACGGCAATTACCGTGCCGTCACCGGCCTCAACCGTTTGCCGCTGAAAACCTGGACCCACCTCGTAGCGACCTATGATGGCTATTATCAAAGGTTGTATGTGAATGGAGTCGAGGTCGCCCAGAGTGCACTGAATACGCTGATTAAAACCTCCAGCGGCGTGTTGCGCATCGGTGGCAACAGCCTGTGGGGCGAGTATTTCCATGGTTATATCGATGAGGTGCGGATCTACAATCGAGCCTTGACGGCAAGCGAAGTCAACGTCAACTTGGCAACTGCGGTAACCGCCGCGACCACCGCAACCGCGATGAGTGCGGCAGAGCTTCCGCAGCTTGTTATGGGCAACCAAAACCTGGAGCCTTGGGGCGATTACAGGGCTCAGGGCACTGCCGAAGCATTCCAGACAACACCGGCAACCTCCGGCGTAGTGACCACGGTGGAAGTTTATCTGGACGCCAGCTCAACCGCAACGGAGTTGTTTGCCGGTATCTATAAGGACAAAAAGGGACACCCTGGAGCGCGTATAGCGACAGGCAAGACAAGCGAACTTAAGGCGGGGGACTGGAACTCAATACCGATCCCCGCAACGTCTGTAACCGCGGGTCAACCCTATTGGATCGCGATACTGGGATCGAAAGGGCAAATGGCCTTCCTTGACCAAGTGGGTTCGTCAACCGGCTTAATGGAAACCAGTAAGTCTAAAAAACTGAAGAAATTACCACGCACATGGAAGGGCTCTGCGGCTAAAGCCAATGCGGCAATGTCCGTTTATGGAGGTGGTGATTAAACATCGGCTCACAAATCCCTAATGGGTATGCCGACGGAACGGGGGAAACCCTGTATCCGTCGGCACCTTTAGCTGTTTGTCGCCCGCCAATGCAGCGCTTTCGAAGTAAGATTTAGAAATACCGAGCCACCAAACCGTATCCCGCATTAGCTGCCGGAAGCGGTATTTTCACTTCATAGCCGGCACCCGGCGCTTCCTGCATTTCCTGCCCGTGCATGTCCTGCATCCGTTCGACGACGATGTCGCGGTTGCCATCCGGCAAAACCAACTCGATGCGGTCGCCGACCGCAAACTTGTTTTTCACCTCGATTTCCGCAAGCCCGGTCGCGCTGTCGTAATTTCGGATTTCGCCGCAGAACTGCTGCTGGTGACTCTTCGAATAGCCGGTGATGTAGTTCTGATAATCCTGGGTGTGATGACGCTGGTAGAAACCATCGGTATAACCGCGGTTGGCGAGGTTTTCCAATACGCCGAGCAATTCCGGGCGGAACGGGCGGCCCGCCAGGGCATCGTCGATCGCCTGACGGTAGGTCTGCGCGGTGCGTGCGACATAGTAGTGCGACTTGGTGCGGCCCTCGATCTTGAGGCTGTCGACGCCGATCTCGACCAGGCGCTGCACATGCTCGATCGCGCGCAGGTCTTTCGAGTTCATGACGTAGGTGCCGTGCTCGTCTTCCATCACCGGCATCAGTTCCCCGGGACGGTTCTCTTCCTGTAGGAAATAGACGTTATCGGCCAGCGGGTGGCGTTCGGCGCCGCCGCAACTGGCGGTGCTCAGGTCGTTCATCGTCAAGGCGCCGCCGTTCAACACATAATCGCCCTCGGCGTTTTCATGCGCCGGCATCGTGTCGTATTTCCAGCGGCAGGAGTTCGAGCAGGTGCCCTGATTCGGATCGCGGTGGTTGAAATAGCCGGACAGCAGGCAGCGCCCGGAATAGGCGATGCACAGCGCGCCGTGCACGAACACTTCCAGCTCCATATCCGGGCATTGCTGACGGATTTCGGCGATTTCGTCCAGCGACAGTTCGCGCGACAAGATGATGCGTTCGACGCCGACGCTTTGCCAGAATTTGACGGTCGCGTAATTGACCGTATTGGCCTGCACCGACAGATGCACCGGCATGTCCGGCCAGGTTTCGCGCGCCAGCATGATCAGGCCGGGGTCGGCCATGATCAGCGCATCCGGCTGCATCGCGACGATCGGCTCCAGGTCCTTGATGAAGGTCTTGACCTTGGCATTGTGCGGGATCACATTCGTCGCCAGGAAAAATTTCTTGCCAAGCCGGTGCGCTTCGGCGATGCCGATGCCGAGATTTTCGGCTAGGAAATCGTTGTTGCGCACCCTGAGACTGTAGCGCGGCTGCCCGGCGTACACTGCGTCGGCGCCGAATGCGAACGCATAGCGCATGTTTTTCAGGGTGCCGGCGGGAGAGAGAAGTTCGATTTTTTTCATGGGGTTAAAACTGGATTTGGCAATCGGCTATTTTAACTGATTACCGGACTATGAGTCCGGTAATTGTAGGGAATTACCGCTAACGCGGCCTCAACACGGCTTGTTTTTATCACCGATAAAGGGTCTAATTTACCGAAAATACCCGGCAATATTGGGTATGTTTTTCCACTAAATCACCTTAACTTTAGCGGCAGATCATCATGCATTCTATTCCAGTACGCTTTCATCACAGCCGTATCCAGGCCGCATTTCTGGCACTTCCGCTGATCGTGGCCGGCTGTTCGTTCTCGGATAGCTCGAAGAGCATTTCCAATAGCGTCGAGAGCGTTTCCGACAGCGTGGGGAGTATCTCCGATTCATCAGGTTCGAGCGAGTCTTCAACGTCGAATAAAGAAAAGAAATACCAGAATGAAGTGTCAGACTACACGATGGCTTATGTGAAATCCTCCGCTGCGGAGGCTGATTACACGAGTTATCTGAAAGGCTTGAGCGATATTGCCGCCAAGATCGGCATCGTTAATTGGGACCAGGAACCCAAAACCTACCTGGCGATCGGCAAAGGCTTGAAAAAAGCCGGGGTTGAAGGTGTCGCCTACGAAACCTATAAGCAGAATTTTGCAGGCTCCGATGCAGAGAAGATGCAAAATATTCAAAAAGGTTACGAGTCGGAAAAATAATTCCCTCGCAGACTCTGGCCGGCTCCCCGGATCATGATACGCTCGAAGTGGCAGTCGCTCGGCATACCTGCGGTGATGGCGGCCTTGGTTTTGCTGTCGCCCTCCCTAGAAGCGGCGACCTTCAATTACCTGTACATCGAAGCCAGCGAAGGGAATTCGAGCGGGGGGCATGCTGCGATTCAATTCGATGACGACATCTATCATTATCAGCATGTGGATTCCGGCCTGATTCGGCTGTTCCGGCAGGAAAAAGCCGACTTTCATTTTTTATACCGGTATTTGCAGAATCGCCCGCTGCATCAAAGCCGCATCGAGGTCAGCGAAGACACCCTCGATCTGCTGAAAGATCAATTCAAATGGCAGTTCTTGACGCAGGAAAGGCAGTTCAAACGGCTCGACGATCTGCATCGGGACAGGCTCTTTATCCGGCACTTGCTGCATCGATTGACGGCCGAGCCTGCTTGGTTTGATGCCGATGCGGCCTCGGTTTTGCGCTTAAAAGGCGTCGGGCTGTTTTATCCGGAGCCGGGCCGGCAGCCTCAATACACGGACAACGAATTGGCCGGGCAGCAGTCGCTCGGCATTCAAAACTTGTGTCAAAAAATCGAGCAGCGCTATGGGACGGGCTTTTTGCAAAGCCGGCGCGCACAGATCGAAGCGCAAATCAAAGCCTTGGCGCCAAGCCGTTGGCCTGCGCTCGATACGAATTCATCCGCTGAAAAATTCCCGGCCTCCCTCTATTCCTTCAGCGAAAGCTACGCGGACTCCGTGACTTCCTTATTTGCACTCGAAGCCCTGCTCGATGCGCGTCCCTTGCAATCCGATGCGCTGGTGCTGACGCATCAACCCGCCTTCAAGATTTCCGAAGCGGAAAGACGAAGTTTGCGGCTGTTACGGGACGATCTGGAAACCGGGCTGATTAAAGCGATCGCTTCCAGCCGGCCGGACTGGGGCTATGCGGTTTTAGTCAATCTGGCCCGGTATCTCGCGCTTGAGGCCTCGTTGCAGTCGGGCTACTGGGCTTTTATTGACGATTTTGCCGACAACAGCGAATGGCTCAGGCCGGATCAATACCTTGAACATCAGTCCCAGTTACGGATTCTGATTAATGACGCCAGGACCGCTTGGGATCGAATCCGCCAGTCGGCCGCGTTCCGTCAACGCTTGAGCGAAGCCGAATACAGCCGAATCGAAATGGCGGCCAATCGTTATAGCGAACTGCTCAAGAGCGAGCAGCGCCGTGATTTCCGCTATCGAGGCCAGCAAGCCCTGCCCGCCAAGAGCATCGGTTTTCCGGCGGGGCCGCGGCCGTATCTGACAAAGGAGCAATTGACGACCGCGCTGTCCGCACTGGATCAGCTTGAACACAGCCTGTTTGAAACGTTGGGGCAAAGCTATCGCTATGATCTGATCACCCGCAATTGCGTCACCGAATTGTTCAAAACCATCGATCAGGCGATGTCAGCTCCCTTTCGAACAGGAGATAAACCTGCGAATCCGGAAGCTTTGACGATCAAGGAATCCGAAAAACGCCTGGGGGGATATGTTCCGATACCTTATCACTTCATCCCTTTCGTCTCCTACCAAGCGGTTCAGCATCGTTACCGCGTGTTAGAGAGCCGCGACCTGGATTCTTACCGGGGCCTCGAACTGGCAAAGCTCAGAGCTCGACAAAACGAGCTGATCACCGCGATCAGGGAATCGAACATCGTGAGCAGCCGCTTATACCAATATAATCCAGACGATGCCTTATTCGTGTTTTTTACCGACGACAGCGTGCTGCTCAGGCCTCTGTTCGGTGCGGTCAATACCGCCGCCGGGATCGGCCAAAGCGTTTATGGGCTTTTCAGCTGGCCCCTGGATGCGGGAAAAAATTTGCGCTCAGGCGCAACCGGCATCTTAATGAGCCTGCCCGAATTATTTTTTTTCAATATGCGCAAGGGCAGTTACAAATATTTGTCCTTCAAGCAATTGACCGATGCGGGCTTGCCGAACGATTGACATCATCGCAAGGGCGGATAGGGAACAAACGGCGCAGCTCATCAATCTCAGGACTGCTGACACGCATCAATACGCTTCGCTTTTATGACTAAAAAACATCGAAGGCGAGGGCGAACGCGGGTTAGGCCGGTTTCGACCGATGCGATTGACTTTTGTGAACCGGAAACTAACACCTGTTATAGTTACAACTCTTCCCAACGCATTTACCGGAGATTCATCATGTCACTTTCGATGTACCAAGCCTCTGTCCCAGTCTTCGTCCGTATGCTGGATAATTTATCGAGAATACTCGAACTGGCTATTCAGTACGCCGACGAGAAAAAAATCGATCCGGCCGTTTTGATCAATGCGCGCTTAGCGCCCGACATGTACCCTCTCTCCCGGCAAGTGCAAATAGCCACCGATATGGCGAAAGGCTGCGCCGCGCGTCTGGCCGGCCTGGAAGTCCCCATTTATGACGATAACGAATCCACCTTTCCGGAGTTGCTGGCGCGCATCGCCAAAACGATCGCGTTTGTTCAAAGCGTCAGCCCCGCAAAAATCGACGGCAGCGAAGAGAGACAGGTCACGCTCAAATTGCGCAACCAGGAAGTCAGCTTTTTAGGCCAGCCCTATCTCGTGCATTTCGTGCTGCCCAATTTTTATTTCCACATTACGACCGCTTATGCGATTTTGCGGCATAACGGCCTGGCGATCGGCAAAAAAGATTTCATCGGCGGCCTTTAAATCAGGGCCATTACCGTAAAAATGGATTCTAATGTGGGTGGATAAGCGTAACGCGTCCACCTTACATTTTCTGTTGTCCCTTCCTGCCCCGGTTATTTTGTTGCGCATGACGCCGAAGACTGGGCCTGCATCGCACTCAAATACCTCACGATACGCTCGATGATCTGCCGGCGCTCTGTTGCCGGCAGCATTCGCCCCAAGGGCGGCATGGTCGTACCGGGCTTCAGGCTGAATTCCGGCCCGCTTTTGCCATTATTTTACCCGCGTAGCCGACTTATGCAGAGTATCCTTAGTGTCGATCCTGTTGAAACCCCAGGTCGCGCAGCAAAGAATCCGGCAACGCAGGCAACAGCGAGCGGGGAATCAGGAAGGTGGATAAATTGAACAAGTCGGCGAAGATACGTTTACCGCTGACGGTCGCCTTCAGATAATCATGGCCGCTCGAGCCGCCGGTGCCGATCTTGCTGCCCAGCATCCTTTGCGCCATCAAGGCATGGCTGCTGCGCCAATGGGTCAAGTGTTCGTCGATGTCCATCAGACGGCTTAATACCCGGAAGGGCAGTTGCAGCAACGGCTCGTCCCGGTAAAGCTGGATGAAAAGAGCCGCCAGTGTGGCTTTATGGCTCAATTGAAAGCGTCCCTGTTGCCGGTATTGTTCGTAAAGCCGTTGCTCGAACAGGCAGTCAAAGCTTTGACGGGTCGCTGCATGTTCGGCAATTTGCTGTTGTTTTTCCTTGTCGCTCAATACCGGGTTGTTTTGAATGATGTCGGCGTCGCTGGCGAGCATTTTATCGACCGCAAGGCGATAGCTGGCCCAGAAACTAAAGCCCCCGCATTCCAAAAACGGCGTTCGGGCCAGCCAGGCATCCACCCATTCAAACAGCGATGTCTGCTTGGCGATCCGTTCCAGATAGGCGCAATCCTCCGGGTTGAAACGTCCGAAACTGACGTTACTGAAATGATGCGACAGGCCCAGACGCAATTCGATTTCGCGAAACTGCTTGCTTTGAAATCCCGAGGCCGGAATCAAGAAATTACGAAAATCCAGAAAGTCCAATGGCGTCATTGTTTCGATGATGCCGATTTGCTGATTGATCACCGCCTGGATGCGAATGATCCGGTCGAGACGCACCGAGATGATGTGCAGCCTTTTCTCATCCAAAGGTGTTTGGGAAAATAGCGCCAGCACCGAAAGCAGTTCGTGAAGGATTTGTTTGAACCACAATTCATAAGTCTGATGGGTGATGATAAATAGCATTTCATCATGCGCTTCCTTGCCGTATTTGCCGCTTTCGGGGTCTTGCGCATTCAGCAGCGTGTCCAATTGCAGGTAATCGCTGTAATAAAGCGGCTTGGAATGCTGGCTCATGGCTTGATCCTCTCTGATTCGGAATGGAAGGGGTGGCTTTTTCCGTTAGCTACCAAAATACTGCATAACTTTCATTTTAACAATCGATCGTCGGATTGCCGGTAAAATTGCGCCGAGAAGACAGGTCAATCCTGTTGCGGCCGTGAAACTTAATCCTGTGGAATCGGGTCTCATCGCTTATTAAATGAGACGGAGGACATGCAATGGTTACTGCATCGAATCCGGCCGGAACCGATGGTTTCGAATTCGTCGAATATACCGCGCCGGATACCCGTAAGTTAGAACAACTATTCAAGCAACTGGGTTTTGCCGCCGTTGCCAGGCACCGCTCCAAGGATGTGGTGCTTTACCGGCAAGGCCAGATCAATTTTGTGATCAACCATGAACCGGACAGTTTCGCGCAAGCCTTTGCGAAAGTGCACGGTCCTTCGATTTGCGCGTTTGCGATCCGGGTAAAAAATGCCGCCGAATGTTTTGAGCGCGTCGTCAGATTAGGCGCCCAGCCTTACCATGGCGATATCGGCCCGATGGAATTGAACATTCCGGCCATCCGCGGCATCGGCCGCAGCCTGATCTATCTGGTCGATCGCTACGGCGAAGAGCATTCGATTTATGATGTCGATTTCAACCCGCTGCCGGGCGCCGATTTAAATCCTCGGGGCGCGGGGCTGACCGCGATCGATCATCTGACCCATAATGTTTACCACGGCGGCATGGACAAGTGGGCGGATTTTTATCAGCGTCTATTTAAATTTAAAGAAATCCGTTATTTCGATATCCACGGTAAAGTCACCGGCTTGAAATCCCGCGCGATGACCAGCCCCTGCGGCAAAATCCGTATTCCGATCAATGAACCGAGCGATACTAAATCGCAAATTCAGGAATATCTGGACGCCTACCATGGCGAGGGCATTCAGCATATCGCGCTGGCGACCGACGACATCTACGCCGCGGTCGAAAATCTGCGTAGCAACGGCATTCGCTTCATGGACGTGCCCGATACCTACTATGAAGCGGTCGATGCCAGGGTGCCCGGCCATCAGGAGTCCTTGGCGCGCTTGCGGCAGGACAGGATATTGATTGACGGCGCCTCTGCGCGCGGCGCCGGTTTGCTGCTGCAAATCTTCACCAATACCGTGATCGGCCCGATCTTTTTCGAAATCATTCAGCGCAAAGGCAATGAAGGCTTCGGCGAAGGTAACTTTCAGGCGCTCTTTGAGGCGATCGAGCGCGATCAGATCCAAAGAGGAGTCATCTAATGCCGTGGATTCAGCTACCCAGAGTCGAAGGCAACGCATCGCGACAGGCGCATGCCGATCTTCCGGCCGGCACCTTTGAGCGGGAGCTGGGCAAGGAGGGCTTTTATGGCCCTTCCACACAGATGCATCACCGCCACCCGCCCACCGCTTGGACGACGATCGGAGGGCCGCTGCGGCCTCACGCCTTCGACACGCAAAAACTGGAACCGCAGGAAACCTGCCCGTGGCAAGCTGCCTTGCTGTTCAGCAATGCGCATACCCAAATCCGCTTTCTGAAGCTCGAACACGACATGGATCATCTGGTGCGCAATGCCGACGGCGATGAATTGATCTTCGTGCATCGGGGCGAGGGTGAGTTGTACTGCGATTACGGCCATTTAGGTTTTGGCGAGGGCGATTATCTGATGCTGCCGCGCGGCACGATGTGGCGCCTCGAAATCAAGGAAGCGGTCAGCGCCCTGCTGATCGAGGCAACTCATGACAGCTACAAGTTGCCGGACAAGGGACTGGTCGGCAATCAGGCGATCTTCGATCCTGCGGTGCTGGAGGCGCCGAAGATCGATGAAGCCTTCATCGCCCAGCAAAACGAGACGGAATGGCGCGTGGTCGTTAAAAGAAGAAACCGGCTGAGCACCCTCACCTATCCGTTCAATCCGCTCGATGCGGTCGGCTGGCACGGCACGTTGATGCCGGTTCGCCTGAACTGGCGCGATATTCGGCCGTTGATGAGCCACCGCTACCATGTGCCGCCTTCGGCTCACACCACCTTCGTCTCGAACCGTTTTGTGGTCTGCACGTTCGTGCCACGGCCGTTCGAGACCGATCCGAACGCGTTGAACGTGCCTTTCTTTCACAGCAATGACGATTACGATGAACTGATTTTCTACCATGCCGGCCAGTTTTTTTCCCGCGATCACATCTATCCGGGGATGATGACCCTGCATCCCTCCGGCATTCCGCACGGCCCGCATCCGAAGGCGCTGCAGAATGCCGAGAAAAAGCGCGGCACGATGACCGACGAGGTCGCAGTAATGATCGATACGAGGGATGCGCTGGAGGTCTCCGAACAGGCCGAAGCGATCGAGTGGCCCGGCTACGTGGATTCCTGGAAATGAAGCTCGCGACGCTCAAATCGGACAGCCGTGACGGCAGCCTCGCCGTCGTGAATCGCGAACTGACCCGGGCCCAAACGGTTCCGGACATCGCCCCGACCTTACAGGACGCCATGGATGACTGGGCCGGGGTTGAGCCGCGGCTGCAACAGGTTTATCAGGCGCTTAACGCCGGTGACTGCGAATCGATTCCGTTCGATGCCAGCCAGGCGGCGGCGCCGTTTCCGAGAGCCTATCAATGGCTGGACGGCAGCGCCTACCTGAGTCATGTCGAACGGGTCCGCAAGGCGCGCGGCGCCGATTTGCCGAAGAGTCTGCTCGACGATCCGCTGATGTATCAGGGCGCCTCTGACGTGATGCTCGGCCCCTGCGATCCGGTCGAAGCCGCCAGCGCGGACTGGGGTATCGATTTCGAGGCCGAAGTCGGCGTGATCACCGATGATGTCGAATACGGGATATCGATCGATAAGGCCGCTTCCCACATCAAGCTGGTTCTGCTGATCAACGATGTTTCGTTGCGCCATCTGATTCCGGGCGAACTGGCCAAGGGCTTCGGATTTCTGCACGGCAAACCGGCCAGCGCCTTTTCGCCGGTCGCGGTGACCCCCGACGAACTCGGCGCGGCCTGGCAGGATTCCAGACTCCATTTGCCGCTAACGGTGCATTGGAACGGGCGCTTATTCGGCGAGGCGAATGCCGGCACCGACATGCAATTCAATTTTGCTCGGCTGATCGCGCATGCGGCCAAGTCGCGCAAGCTGACGGCCGGCACGATCATCGGCGCCGGTACGGTGAGCAATTACGATTTAACAACAGGCTATGCCTGCATCGTCGAAAAAAGGCTCGTCGAAATCCTCGAAACCGGCGCGGCCGTGACCGAGTTCATGCGTTTCGGCGACCGCGTCCGGATCGAGATGCTGAATCAGGAGGGACAATCGATCTTCGGTGCGATCGAACAGGAGGTCAGGCCGTGTCGTTAATCTTATATAGCTATTTCAGAAGCTCCGCCGCGTACCGGGTGCGCATTGCATTGAACCTGAAAAATATCGACTATCAAATTCGTCCGGTTCATCTGCTCAAAAACGGCGGCGAACAATTTAACGCCGATTACCTGGCGCTGAATCCGCAGGGACGGGTGCCCGTTCTGGTCGAGCAGGATCAGGTCCTGACCCAGTCGTCGGCGATCATCGAGTATCTTGAAGAGATCTACCCGGTCCCGCCGCTCTTGCCTACCGATCCGATTGCACGCGCCTATGTCCGCTCCTTGGCGCAAATGATCGCCTGCGATATCCATCCGCTGAATAATTTGCGGGTGCTGAACTATCTAAAGAACACATTTAATCATGATCAAAAACAAGTCTGGTACATTCACTGGATACTGGAAGGATTTGCCGCGCTGGAAATGCGGCTGCAAAAAAGTGATTATCCGGGGCTGTTTTGTTTTGGCGATGTCCCAAGCATGGCCGATGCTTTTCTGATACCCCAGGTCTACAATGCTTTGCGTTTTGATTGCGAAATGGAAAGCTTTCCGTTGATCAGCGCTATTTATCACAACTGCATGCAGGAAACGGCCTTTCAGAACGCCGCACCGGAAAATCAGCCGGATGCGGAACCCTAAGTGCGACGGCGCCAATATCGTCCGCTTGTCGACTACCCAGACCTTCGGCATGAATTTAACGCACACAAAAACCGATTCGCTTGAGCAACACGTCCTGGCGCTCGGTTCGGATGAACTGGATGAAGAGCGCATTAGCCGGCATCTGCGCCCCCTGTTTTCCCGCTCGCTGCACCACTCCCGCGAGGTGATCTATCTGGCGAATCACTCCCTTGGCCGGGCGCTGGATCAGACCGAAAACGACGTGATCGAAGGACTAGGGCATTGGTATGCGGACCGCGAAAATGCCTGGACGATGTGGCTGGATGAAATGGCCGCCTTCCGCGGGCGGGTAGCGACGCTGATCCGCGCGCCGCGCGCCGATTGCGTGGTGCCGAGAGCCAGCGCGGGCCAAGGCCTGCGAACACTACTGAATTGCTACGCCAGCCCGATCCGGGTCATCACCAGCGCCGACGAATTCAATTCGATCGACCACATCCTGAAGACCTATGCCCGCCGCGGCCGCATTCATTTGACGCGTATCGCCCCAAAAGACGGCCGTCTGTATCGGCTTGAAGACTTTCTCGATGCGGTCCGGGACGAAAGCGATCTGGTCGTACTCTCGCAGGTCATGTTCACCACCGGACAGCAACTATCCTTTTTGCCTTCCCTGATCGATGCGGCCCATCAGCAAGGCGCCAAGGTGCTGCTCGATCTGTACCATGCGGCCGGCGCCGTGCCGGTCGACGTCGCCGCTCTGGACATCGATTTTGCCCTCGGCGGGAGCTATAAATATTTACGCGGCGGCCCGGGCGCCGGCTGGCTTTATCTGCACCCGCGCCATCTGGACGGCACGCTGGAAACGCTGGATAGCGGCTGGTTCGCAGAGTCTGAACCCTTCGCTTTCGCAAGACCGCAAGCGCCCGAATTGGCGGCCGGCGGCAATCGCTTCCTGGAGTCCACGCCCGCCGTCCTGCCCTTTTATCAGGCCCGGGCGGGACTGCTGCTGACGCTTTCGCTCGGTGTCGAACGTCTGCGCCGCTACTCGTTGAAACAACAGCTTTTCCTTGAGGAATCACTGCGGCGATATGGCATTCGCTGCCTTGGCCGGGCCGAAGAACGCGGCGCCTTTATCGCAATCCCGCATCGACACGCCCAGGTCGTCGCGGAAACACTCGAGCAAGCCGGTGTTATCTGCGATGCCCGCGAAGGACTGCTGCGCTTTTGTCCGGATATGCTGAATACCCGGGAAGAATTGACGATTGCGGCCGATAAACTGGCTGAAATTTGGACGCGCTTGCCATAGCACCTGCATGAACTAACCGAAACCATTTCCGTTCTAACGTGACGTATTTAGCCACCGGGGAACGACGTGAATTCAGTGCTTTGGCAGCCTTCGACGGCGCGAAGGGAAAACGCCAACATGACCCGCTTCATGAAACGGGTCATGAACGAATATGGTGTCGATGTTAGCGAGTACCCATCGCTTTACCGATGGTCTATCGAAAATCCCGCCGCTTTTTGGGATTTGCTGTGGGATTTTGCAGGCATAAAAGCCGCCCGCAAAGGGAAGGTCATTTTATCGGATCCGGATAAAATGCCCGGCGCCAAATGGTTTCCCGATAGCCGGCTCAACTATGCGGAAAACTTATTGCGTCGATGCGATGAACGCAGCTTCGCGATCAGCTTTCGCGGCGAAAATGGAGAGAAGCGTCGGCTTTCCTATCACGATCTCTGTCGCCAAGTCTCGCGGCTCCAGCAAGCGCTCAGAAATGACGGCGTCCAGCCCGGCGATCGCGTCGCCGGCATTTTGCCAAACCTTCCCGAAACGATCATCGCGATGCTCGCCACCGCCAGCCTCGGTGCAATCTGGAGCAGTTGCTCGCCGGATTTTGGGGTGCCCGGCATCGTGGACCGTTTCGGTCAAATAGAGCCCAAAGTACTATTCGTCTGCGACGGCTACTTTTTTAATGGCAATTCATTCGATCGCACGGATCAGATCAAGCCTTTGCTGAAGGCGCTGCCGTCGGTGCAAAAAGCCGTGTTGATTCCTTATTTGAAGCGCGAAGCGCGCAGCGACAGCCATCAGGCAAGGCCTTGGCAAGACTATCTCGCGGATTTTCCGGAAAACCATCCTTTAGAATTTGTGCCGATGGCGTTCGATGATCCGTTGTTCATCCTCTATTCCTCCGGCACCACGGGGCCGCCGAAATGCATCATACACGGCATCGGAGGCACCCTGATCCAGCACCTGAAAGAGCATTTACTGCATGTGGACATCCATCCCGGAGAGCGTTTGTTTTATTACACCACCTGCGGCTGGATGATGTGGAACTGGCTGGCTTCCGGACTGGCATCCGGAGCAGAGCTGATACTTTATGACGGCTCGCCACTTTATCCTAAGGCTGACGCGTTATTCGACCTGATTGACGAATTCCGGATCACGATCTTCGGGGTTTCCGCGAAATATATCGACGCGCTCAAAAAATCCGCGGCTGTCCCTAAAAAAACTCACAAGCTGTCATCGCTGAAGACAATTTTATCCACCGGCTCGCCCCTAGCACCGGAAGCGTTCGATTTTGTCTATCACGCGATCAAGTCAGACCTCTGCCTGTCATCGATTTCCGGCGGCACCGACATCATTTCCTGCTTTGTGCTCGGCTGCCCGCTCCTGCCGGTGCGCCGGGGAGAAATCCAGTGCCGGGGGCTCGCGATGAACATCGATGTTTACGACGAGAACGGCCGGCCGCTGCTAGAGGAAAAAGGCGAACTGGTCTGCAAGGCGCCGTTTCCTTCGATGCCGGTCGCTTTCTGGAATGACCCCGGACAGAACCAGTATCATGCGGCCTATTTTGAAAAATATCCGGGCGTGTGGCACCACGGAGATTATGTGGCGCTGACCGAAAACGGCGGCATGATCATCTACGGACGCTCCGATGCGGTGCTGAACCCCGGCGGCATCCGAATCGGCACCGCCGAAATCTACCGGCAGGTCGAGCAGATCGATGAGGTTCAGGAAAGCCTGGTCGTCGGGCAGGACATCGGTGGCGACTGCCGAATCATTTTGTTTGTGATTCTGCGTGACGGCGCGGCGTTATCGGATGCATTGAAGATGAAGATTAAGCAACGGATCCGGCAGAATGCCTCACCTCATCATGTACCGACGGAAATCCTGCAGGTGGCCGACATCCCCCGCACCCAAAGCGGAAAAATTGCCGAGTTGGCGGTGCACAATATCCTTCACGGACGTCCGGTAAAAAATCAGCACGCACTGGCCAACCCCGAGGCGCTGGAACAGTATCTGCGAATGAAAAAATTACTCACTTAACCGCCTGTTCAAGCGTTTAGGCTCAACAAATGCCGCTGCCGCAGCGTGCATTGAGGGTTCAATGCACGGCCGCCAATTCGCGCCTTTGCGCATCCAGTCCGTCCCAGAATGCGGCGACGCCGTCCAGCATCTGATTGCCATGGCGAATAAATCCGTCCTCATCCAGTTCCAGCGTGAAATAAAGCTCCTCCAGTTCTTCCTGCGTATGGGCGGCATGTTGCGATTCGAGCTGATCGTGCCAGACAAAAAAGCCCATCGGCAAATCGGCGCCGTTTATTTCGTTAAAGCGTCTGAAGCCCTTGATCAATTGCCCCCAGAATCCGGCGGCAGCCCAGTTTTCGACCGCATAACTGGCTGCCTGGGATACCTGATAGTCATCGCCCCCGTAAAGCCGGATCAGTTCATTGCAGAAAAACAGCGTGGAAGCGCTTCCCTGTTTGGGTTGGCCGATGTCGGCAAACGACAGGCCGAGCTTTTTCGCGATGTGATACAGCCATTCGAAATGGCCGGCACCGAAATGAAAGATGCCACCTTCGATGCTGCCTTCCGTCGATCCGAGGGCATCACCGCCGTTTGTTGGCGCGGCCGGCTTGAAGCAAACACCGATTTCATTGGCCAGAATTTCTTTGGATGCCCGCATGCTTTCGAGCGTCTCGGCATGAATCATCTTGTTTAGCTGAGCGATCAGAAACTGATTCGAAAATACCGAGAATTGTATGATAAACGCCTTGATTTGAGTCAGGCTTTGGTCGCCCTGTTCGAACCAGACGGCGTAAGGGTTATGGGTTATAATGCGATGGTTTAACAGCTCCGCGTTGATGCGGTGTTGAAATTTGAGCAAGCGTTTGGCTTTCGTGAGCGAATACCCGCGATGCCCTGCACTGAGTGCAAGCAGCGACGGCAGGGTCAAATTTTCGATATGATGCTTTTGCGCAAAATCGGCCAACGGATTGTCTTGCATGATGCACCTCCGATAAAGGTTGCTTAACGGGCATTTTGACATACCGGGATTGGATAAGTTTCTGGGACGCGGCGTAGCGCCGGGCTCAGAAGCTCCGGTCAGGTTTGTCAATCTATCTCAGTCCACAGTATAGAAGAGCAACAGTACGAAACAACAAACAGGCTCTAATCATTCGATGGAAAACCGCATAAATCCAGGATACCCGTGTCATCGCTTCTCGGTCGCCCCGATGCTGGATTGGACGGATCGACACTGCCGCTTTTTTCTCCGGCTGATTTCGAAACAGGCGCTGCTTTATACCGAGATGGTCACGACCGGGGCGCTGCTGCATGGCGACCGGCAGCGGTTTTTGCAATTCGATCCGAGCGAGCATCCGCTCGCTTTGCAATTGGGCGGCAGCGATCCGGCCGGTCTGGCCGCGTGCGCGAAGATGGCCGAGGATTTCGGCTATGACGAGGTGAATCTGAATGTCGGCTGCCCGAGCGACCGGGTGCAGAACGGGAGTTTTGGCGCCTGTTTGATGGCGGAGCCGGAACTGGTCGCCGAATGCGTCGGGGCAATGCGGAAGGCCGTTTCGATTCCGGTCACCGTCAAGTCGCGAATCGGCATCGACGACCGGGATTCCTACGAAGAACTGATCAAATTCATCGGCACGGTCGCTGAAGCCGGCTGCGACACCTTCATCGTGCATGCGCGCAAGGCCTGGCTGAAGGGCTTGTCACCGAAGCAAAACCGGGAAGTGCCGCCGCTGCGCTACGATACGGTCTATCGATTGAAACAGGATTTCCCAACCCTTCAGATCGTGCTGAACGGCGGCATCACCACGCTGGATCAGGCGGAGGACGTGCTCGGAAACGGTGTCGACGGCGTGATGGTCGGACGGGAGGCCTATCACAATCCTTATATCCTGGCCGAGGTCGACCGACGACTGTTCGGCGCATCGGCCGAAGTCATTACGCGCGCCGAGATCATCGAAAAGTTGTTGCCTTACATTGAGCAACAACGGGCCGAAGGCGTGCGTTTGCACAGCATCACCCGGCATATCCTCGGCCTGTTTCACGGCGAGCCCGGCGCCAGGTCCTGGCGCCGGCATTTGAGCGAACATGCGGTCAAATACGACGCGGACGCATCGGTTGTCCGCGAAGCATTAAAATTCACGATTCAATGATGTATACTGCATCACCTTTAGTTATATTGAGATTTCGATTGTGGAAGAGTATTTTTCGAAAATTATCGCCGCGGTGGGCGAGGATCTGAACCGCGAGGGGCTGATCGACACGCCGAAACGCGCCGCCGAGGCGTTCAAATTTTTGAATAACGGTTACGAAAAAAGCCTTGACGAGGTCTTGAACAACGCGGTTTTCACGGCCGAGACCGAAGACATGGTGATCGTGAAGGACATCGAATTGTATTCGTTGTGCGAGCACCACCTGCTGCCGTTCATCGGCAAGTGCCATGTCGGCTATCTGCCGCGCGGCAAGGTGCTGGGCCTGTCGAAAGTCGCGCGTATCGTCGATATGTACGCCCGGCGCCTGCAAATCCAGGAAAAGCTGACCAAGCAGATCGCCGATGCGATCGAAACGGCGGTCGACGCGAAAGGCGTCGCAGTCGTGATCGAGGCAAAACATTTGTGCATGATGATGCGCGGCGTCGAAAAACAGAATTCGGTGATGACGACCTCGGTGATGACCGGCATCTTCCGTAAAGAAATGAATACGCGTTCGGAATTCCTGAGTCTGATCAACCGCCAGTCATAACATGACGACGAAGAAAACCGGAGTATTGCTGGTCAATCTGGGTTCCCCTACCAAACCGACCACCGCGGCGGTCCGCCGGTTTTTAAAGGAGTTCCTTTGGGACCCGCGCGTCGTCAATATTCCCCGGCCGTTGTGGTGGCTGATTCTGAATTTTTTCGTGCTGCCGACGCGCCCGCGCCGGTCTTTTTTGGCCTACCGTAAAGTCTGGGACGAGAAAGGTTCGCCGCTGATTTATCTGACCCGGCAGCTGCGCGAAAAAGTGGCGGCCAGACTGGCCGCGCAAGGCATCAGCGTGCGCGATGCGATGCGCTATGGCGAACCGACGATCGCGGAGCAGCTGCGCGCCTTCAAGGAAGAAGGCATCGACTCGCTGGTGATCCTGCCGCTGTATCCCCAGTATTCCTCGACCACGACCGCCTCGGTGTTCGATGCGGTAGCCGATGAGCTGAAACAATGGCGGCACATCCCCGAGGTCCGCTTCATCAGCGATTATTATCGCGATCCGGGCTACATCGCCGCGGTCGCCAAGTCGATCGAACACGCCTGGCATTTGCGCGGCAGGCAGGAACTGTTGTTGATGTCGTTCCATGGCCTGCCGGAAGTGCTGAGCAAATGGGGCGATCCGTATTTCGAGCATTGCAGGCAAACGGCCGCCAGTATCGCGAAACAACTCGAGCTTGAGGAGCACGAATGGCAGATGGTGTTCCAATCGCGCTTCGGCAAGGCCGAATGGTTGAAGCCGTATTGCCTGGATACGCTGAAAGAGCTGCCGAAACGCGGCATCAAAACGGTCGACATGGTTTGCCCCGGCTTTGCGGTCGATTGCCTGGAAACGCTCGAAGAGATCGCGATCGCGAACAAAGAAGAATTCATCAAGGCCGGCGGCAGCGCCTATCATTATATTCCGGCGCTGAACGATTCGGATGCGCATGCGGATGTAATCATCAACCTGCTTACACAAAAGTAGGTTGATGAGACTGTTTTTTGGCAACCCATCGTTCTTAGTTTCTATCTGTCTGGCTTAACGAAAGGCTGCTAACCCACCCACCCTATCGCTAACACGAGAGATCACCGATGACGGAAACGCTATTACAAAGCTGGCAGAATGTCTGGCCCGAGATCAAATCCACCCAGCCTTTGGACACCGGCACTGGCGTGATCGATCAGAGCGCTTTCAATACGATCGAAGTCGATAACGTTTTCGAATCGGTCAATCATTGTTCGACCACGCTCGGACAGGCGTTTTTATACCGCTCGCTATCCCGCCCCCTGGACGATCTTGACCAACTGCACGCAAAGCAGGAAGCGGTCGCTGAACTCCAGCAAAATCAGGGGCTCCGGGAAGCGCTCGAACGCCTGCTACAACATGCGGCCGACACTGAAAAAAATCTGTATATGCTGTTTTATGCGGAATTTGTCGGCTCGTTCGGCTCCGCGCGCGGCGAACACGAAATCGAGGGCTACGGCTACGCCCAATACAAACGCGGCGTGCGCTTCATGCTCGATCTGGTCGACGGCATTCGCCAGCTTGATGCGCCTAACAGCCGATTTCTGAATGGCGTCTTCGACAAAATCAACGCGTTCGCGGCAAGCCGCGATTATTCGCTGATGGCGGGACCGGTCTACGTGACCGAAGGCGTGATTCAAGCGAAGGAGGAAAAGCAGGGCTGGTTTCCGATTTCGGTGATTTTTAAACCCCGCCTGTTCAAACCATTGATCTTCCTCGCTCTGGCCTTTCTGCTCGGGCTGCTGCCGATGGCGATAGGCATCACCTCGCCCGCGCAGATCATTTTCTTCGCCCCGCTGTTCCTGGTTTATTTCCCTATCGTCGGCGGCTACGACCGCGACACCTGCATCATTCCTTTGCGCAATCAGTTTCGCAGCTCCGACGCAGTCGGCGAAGCGCTGGACGCGCTCGGACAATTGGACGAATTGCTGGCCTTCGTCAAATTCTCCGAAGCCTTCGGCGGCGACATGGCGCAGCCTAAGCTGATCGACGCGCCGCATCACCGGATCAACCTGAGCGCTGCGCGGAATCCGGTGCTCGGCAAGATGAATCCTAATTATGTCGCGAACGATTTCGTGCTGGACGACGACAAGCTGGTATTGGTCACAGGACCCAACAGCGGCGGCAAGACCGCTTTCTGCAAAACGATCACGCAAATCCAGTTGCTCGCGCAGATCGGCTGCCATGTGCCGGCCAAGGCCGCGACCTTGACCGTGGCGGACCGAATCTTCTATCAGGCGCCCGAAATCAGCCATCTGGTCGACGGCGAAGGCCGCTTCGGCACCGAATTGAAGCGCACCAAGGACATTTTCCTCGCGACCACCGCGAAAAGCCTGGTCGTACTCGACGAGATGTCCGAAGGCACCACCTTCGAGGAAAAAATGGAATCGTCGACGAACGTGCTGACCGGTTTCTATCGCAAGGGCAACAGCACGGTGCTGATCACCCACAATCATCAACTGGTCGATCATTTCATCGCCCAAGGCATGGGCGTCGCAAAGCAGGTCGAATTCGCGCATGAGGCGCCGACTTACCGGCTGATTCCGGGCATTTCGCGCGTCAGCCACGCCGACCGCGTCGCCAAGAAAATCGGCTTTTCGAAAGAAGACATCGACAATTATCTCGCGGGTTCATCATGAAAATAGGCACGGCATTATCGAACAGCGCAACCAAGGCCTTGTTGCTCGGCAGCGGCGAGCTCGGCAAGGAGCTGGTCATTTCACTGCAGCGCTACGGCATCGAAGTGATCGCGGTCGACCGTTACGCGGATGCGCCGGCGATGCATGTCGCGCACCGCAGCCATGTGGTCGACATGACCGACGGCGAGGCGGTCAAAAAAATCATCGCGCTCGAAGCGCCTGATTACATCATTCCGGAAATCGAAGCGATCGCGACCGATGCCTTGGCCGAGATCGAACGGGAAGGACGCTCGACGGTCGTGCCGAATGCGCGCGCGATTCAATTGACGATGAACCGCGAAGGCATCCGCACGCTCGCCGCGGAAGAGCTGAAATTGCCGACCTCCGCTTACGCCTTCGCGGAAAGCTTCGCGGAACTGAAAGAAGCCGTTGACGAAAAAATAGGCTATCCTTGTTTCGTTAAGCCGACGATGTCGTCATCCGGCAAGGGCCAGTCGATGGTCAAGGACCCGGAGCAACTGGAAGCCGCATGGAATTATGCGAAAGCCAGCGGCCGGGTCGATACCGGCAAGGTGATCGCCGAATCCAAGATCGATTTCGATTTCGAGATTACCTTGCTGACCGTGCGCGCGCTGAATCAACACGGCGAGATCGAAACCCGTTTTTGCGCGCCGATCGGCCATCGTCAGGAACACGGCGACTACCGCGAAAGCTGGCAGCCGCAGCCGATGACGCCCGCGGCGATCAAAGCCGCAGAGGACATTGCGTTAAAAGTCACCGGCGCGATCGGCGGACGCGGCCTATTCGGCGTCGAGTTGTTCGTGAAGGGCGATAAAGTCTGGTTTAGTGAAGTCAGTCCCAGACCGCATGACACCGGCATGGCTACAATGATTACGCAGCAACAGAATGAATTCGAACTGCATGCCCGGGCGATACTGGGCTTGCCGGTCGATACCGGACTCTTGAGAATTGGCGCCAGCGCGGTTATATTGAGCCTGGGAGAAGCCGACGATGTGGTTTATGACGGGCTTGCCGCTGCATTGAGCGTGCCGGGCAGCGAAATCCGTCTGTTCGGCAAGCCGCGCGCGTTGGTGAACCGGCGCATGGGCGTCGCGCTGGCAAGCGCGGAAACGATTGAAGAAGCAAAAGAAAAAGCGGTGAAAGCCGCCAACTTGGTCATTATCAATCCAGGATAAGGAGGTGTAATCATGCTGAGATTAGCCACAGTTATAATCACCCTAGGCGCATCCGGTACAGCGCTGGCCGACATTTATAAATATGTCGACAGTTCCGGCCGCTCCTACTACACCAATGTTAAGCCTCACTCCGGCAACAACTCGTACAAGCGCATCATGGAAACGAAACCGTACCATTATGCGCGGCCTGCCCCCGCGATGGCCGGCTACAGAAATTATGTCGGAGGCAGCCAAAACAAGCAAAAATTCAGCGACCTGATCAATACGGCGGCTTACCGCCATCAAGTCGATCCGAAGCTGGTGCATGCGGTGATCCAGACCGAATCGGCCTATAACGCCGGCGCGATTTCATCGGCGGGCGCGGTCGGCTTGATGCAGTTGATGCCGGACACCGCGAGGCGCTACGGCGTGGACGACCGCCGCGATCCGGATCAGAATGTCGATGGCGGCACGCATTATTTGCACGACCTGATCCGGATGTTCAGCCCGAATCTGGAACTGGCCGTTGCGGCTTATAATGCCGGCGAAAACGCGGTGATCAGACACAATTATTCGATCCCGCCGTATCCCGAAACCCAAAACTATGTCAAACAGGTTTTGGCGAGATATAACCGGCTGTGACTTATCACCGGCTGTCTTTATAAGATAAGCCCCGGCTTGGGTGCCGGGGCGATCAAAAGAGGCGCCTCCGTCCTGAGACGAAGCGCGCTTTATCCAAGAGAGGGGCCTTTCCGGCCGTTTAGATTTACCGTTTAGGCCGCTGCAAAATGTGAAACAGCCACATTCCGAAAAGCATCGCACCGACAAACACCCTATTTCCCTGAAGCCCATAAATCAGCCCGGAAAACGCAGGGCCGGGACAAAAACCCGACAAGCCCCAGCCGATGCCGAACAACGCCGCGCCAGCGAGAAGGCGGCTGTCGATTGGGTTCGTCGCCGGCGCTTGAAAGCTGTCCGTGCAGACCGGTCTGGAGCGTTTGAGGATGAACCACTGCAGCGGCATCAAGGCCGCGAGCGCACTGGCCATCACCAGCAGCAGACTCGGGTCCCATTGCCCCGCCACATCCAGAAAGCCGAGCACCTTGCCCGGATTGATCATTTGCGAGACATACAGCCCCAGCCCAAACAAGGTGCCGCAGAGTAATGCGGATAAAGCCAAAACCATCCGATCAACTCCCCGCGCCGAGCAAATGGCGCGCGATGTACACGGTGATACCGGCGCTGAGCATGAAGGTCAGCGTCGCGGCCAAAGAACGCTTCGACAGCCGCGCCAGCCCGCAAATACCGTGGCCGCTGGTACAACCGCTGCCGAGGCTCGTGCCATAGCCGACCAGCAAGCCCGCGGCCGCCATCAACGGCAGCGAATCATTAACTTGCACATCGACCGGCAGCCAGCCGGTCTTGCCGATCAACAGCGGCCCCAGCACGAGGCCCGCCAAAAAGCACAGCCGCCAGCCGGGATTGACACACCGGAACGAAAACAGGTCGCCGGCAATGCCCGAAATGCCGGCACGCCGCCCGTTCAGCAGTAAAAACAGGGCCGAGGAAAGACCGATCAGCAGGCCTCCCGCCAGCGCCGAAAAAGGGGTAAAGTTTTCCATAACACCGGCCTTTCGTTAATTAAAACGCTTGGACCAGCCCAGCTGAAAGGAATACTGATCCATTTCCAGTTCGATGTTCTGCTGCGGACTTAGCGGATTAGGCCCTTTGACCGAGTTGCTCGGCGAATACATGAAAGCAAAACTCACTTCGTCCTTGTCGCCGATCGCGCGGCTGAACCCGGCCGTCACGTGATACTCCTGCACCCCCGGAGCCAATATGTTGAATAACACCTCGGACTCAGGAATGGGCTGCTCGCCGTAGCTCAGGCCGGCGCGCCAAGTCCAGTTTTCGTTTGGCCGCCATTCGGTACCGAATTTGAAGATGGTCATGTCCTTCCAGCCGAAACCGGGGCCACCATCCTCGCCGAGTCGCTTCGTCAACAGATTCGGAAACATCGGATTGCCGACCGAATCGATTTGGCTGTAACGGATGTGCTCGACGTCAAAGGACGTCGTTATCTCTTTATTGATGTCCCAGGCCAGACCGAAGTTGAAGCTTTCGGGAATATCAAAGCCTCCTTGTTCGGCAAACAGCCCTGCATAGTCGTCTAATTTGGACATCGTGATACGGCTTTTGTAGGATGCCCCAAATCTGACTCCCGGAATCAATTCGACCAAGCCGCCGACCCTGACTCCGCCGCCGAAGGAATAGTTATAGCCCTGGTTAGACAGATGCTCTGGATTACTCGAAAACGGCGCGAACGCATTCAGTCCGCGAGCCTTGAAGCGCTGAATCGCAAATATCGGCGCGATACCGAGCGAAAATCGGCCATCGCCAAAGCTGTGTGCATAACTCGGCACGATGAACGCCTGAGCCTTATCAATGCCGGTCGTTCCGGCGCAAAAAGTGCCGCTGCCGCCTGGGAAGTGGCATAAAGGATTCGGCTTTGCGACATAATCGGTATTCATGCCGCCGTTGCCGTACAGCGTCACGCCGACCGCCTGCTCCTTGTCGATCCGGTAATTCCAGCCGAATGCCGGCACCGGAAACCATTCGCTGTCGCTTTCGACGGTACCGGAGTTCAATGGAAAAGCGCCCGGCGCCAGCGTCGGCGTGCCATCGACGGTATATTGGCGGCGCGGGCTGAACAACTCGATTTCCGCATCCAGCCGGTCGCCGATATAGGCGATGCTGGCCGGATTGACCGCGGCCGCGAACGAATCCAGCGGCCGCGCGGTGCTGGCGCCGGCCAGGGCTTTGCTGCGGGCGCCGTAGCCGTGCGCGAAATAGCCGTTGGTCGCTTCCGAAATGGCCGGCAGCCCCCCCAGAACGACCGCAAACGTGGCGGTTCGGTAGATATTTTTCGAAATCATGGTTGCGCTCTCCCTAATCGTTTTACAGAATATTCAAATAAAGCGATATTAACAAGCTCATGATTTTCAACAAAATGATATTAATCGATTTAGATAGCGAATAATTCGATAAGAGTTCGCGGCTTTGCAGAGCGCCGAGCTGAGGCTCGGCGTTCCCGGAAAAAACCAGGCAGGCCTTCAGCCGGAAAGTTATTTTTTAGGACATCCTAAGCGGCATCGATCCGCGCAAACGCCTTTGCCAAACAACGCGTCATCAACCAGCAGGCCTGCTCCGGCGTCTGGCCGTAGGTCAACAAGCCGTCTTGATGCCCCAGCATCACGATCACGCCTTGTTCCTGATGGCTTTGCGCCTGGGCGCTGACCGCTTGCGCCATCGCCGGCGTGCCGTAGGCGATATCCGCCGCCACGCACGGCAATTCCAAAGACTCGGCGTGACGCCAGATTTCGGGGCTATGCCCGTGCGCCACGCAGCGAACCGACGGCGCGGCCTGATAAATAGCCGCATGCGTCAAGGCTTCCGAAGACGGCGGCAGCGGCCCTTCGGCGGCCAGATAATTGTCTTCGGGCCGCGCCTGCCGGACCCAGGCATAATGCTCGGCCGTCAACCGCGGCAAATGGCCGGTCTGGGTGCCGGTGACCCAAAAGCCGCCAGCATCCAGCCGAAGGCTCAAGTTGCCGTAGCTCAACCCGCCATAACGCGTCGCATCCTGCCCGATCACGCCGAGCCGCCAGAGCAGGCTGCGCCAGGCGTTCAATTCGGCGAAGCCGGGCACGCTTCCGGCAGGCGTAAAGTGATAGTCCAGGCGGTATTTGATGACGCCTTCCTGTTCGCTCATGGTGTGTGCTTGCTGGGGCAGGAAAATAATGGGGGTCGACTTTGCACTGAATTTACGTCTAAACTTGGGAGCCTATTCGTATTTTATCACCCCTGTAAAATGCGGATCGCGACAATCCATCGTCACACTTGCTTTTATGAAGCACTTCACAATAAACTCAGATGGCATGGGTTCGCGAAATAAACGGTAAAAAATAGTTAAGCTTCTTGTGTTTAACTAATGCGGTACTGCCAAGCCCGGAGGGTGTCATTTTAAGATGGAAACTATTAAACCCCATGTTGCGGTTGAAGAAGAGCATTGGAAGACCGTGCACAAACGGAATGCATCACGGATTCAGCTACTCAATCAAGTCTATACCGCGGTCGCCCAAACGAATCGAATTGCCAGACACACGAAACATGCGGGCGAATTGTTCGACGCGGTATGCCGCATCGCGGTTGAGCACGGCGGCATGAAAATGGCCTGGGTCGGCATGAATCGCCCCGGCAGTGGCCGCATTGACGTGATCGCCTGCCATGGCGCCCATCTGGACTATCTGGATGATCTTGCGGTTTCGGTAAGATCCGATGTTCCTGAAGGCCTCGGCCCTACCGGCACCGCCTTGGGTGAAGGACGCGCGGTTCTGCTCCAGGATTTTGCGGTGAATCCTGCCACGCAGCCCTGGCAGGCCCGCGCGCTTCAATCGGGCAATTGGCAGGCCAGCGCAGCATTCCCCATTCTGAGAAATGGGGCGCCTTATGCGGTACTGACCCTTTACCACGACAAAAAAAATGCCTTTAACGAACTGATCGTCAGCCTGTTAAATATGATGGCCGATGACATGGGTTTTGCGCTCGACGCAATCGATGCCGAAGCCGAACGCCAAACCATGCTGCGCGATCTGCGTAATAGCGAGGAGCGCTACCGCTTGTTGCTGGATTTGGTCCCCGATCAAATCTGGATCGCAGGGCCCGACGGACATCTCGACTATGCCAATCAGCGCGCGCTCGATTATTTCGGCTATAGCCTTGAGGAAATGCAGGGCTATGGCTGGCAGAACATCGTCCACCCCGATGATTTCGCCGGCGTATTAACTACCCTATCGGAGTCGCTGCAAACCGGCAAAAACTTCAAAGGCGAATACAGAATCCGCCACCATTCGGGCGAATACCGCTGGTGCTCGGCCAGGGCGCATCCGGTTTTTGATGACGACGGCCATATCAAGAAATGGTACGGCATCACCACCGACATGACCGAGCGCAAGCAAGCCGAGGACCGGCAACGGTTAACCGCCCGTATTTTTGATAGTACGTTGGAGGGCATTATCGTCACTGACGCCGCTTGTCATATCATCGAGGTCAACGACGCCTTCATAGAAATCACCGGCTACATGCGCGAGGACGTGATCGGCAAAACCCCACGAGTTTGGAAATCCGACCATCATAGGCCGGAGTTTTATCAAGCAATGTGGCAGGCGATCAATACAACGGGCCACTGGAGCGGGGAAATATGGAATCGCCGTAAGGACGGCATGGTATATCCCGAATGGATCACGATTTCGGCGATAACCGATGATAATGGCAAGGTCAGTCATTACTTCGGGATTTCATCGGATATTACCCTGCTGAAACAGCATGAAAAGCAACTGGAATTCATGGCGCATTATGATGCGTTGACCGGCATTCCCAATCGCGTGCTGCTCGTTGACCGCATGCAACTCGCTTTGGCGAGGACGCGCCGCGAAAACAACCTGCTGGCGGTTTGCTATCTGGATTTGGACGGTTTTAAGCCGGTTAACGACACCTGGGGCCACGATGCAGGCGATATGGTGTTGATCGAAATCGCCAATAGGCTCAGTCATTCCTTGCGCGGCGGCGATACCGTCGCGCGTCTCGGCGGCGATGAGTTCGTCATTTTATTGCTGGGCATCGAGAATGCCGATGAATGCTACAACAGCCTGAATAGGCTGGTCTCGGTTATCGCACAAAGCATTGTTCTCCAGGGTCAGCTTTATACATTCACCGCCAGCATTGGCGTCACGCTTTATCCGCATGACAATGAAGATCCCGAGACCTTGCTCCGCCATGCCGATCAGGCGATGTATCAGGCCAAGAAATTAGGCAAAAACCGCTATCACATTTTCGACCCGACCGAGGATGTGCTGTTCAAAACGCATCACGATAAAATATCAACGATAGCTCAGGGCCTGCTCGATCAGCAATTCGAGCTGTTTTATCAACCCAAGGTGGCTTTGGCCGAGTCGCGTATCGTGGGGGCCGAAGCGCTGATCCGCTGGCGCCACCCGGAACGCGGCCTGTTGCCGCCCCATGATTTTTTGCCCTTGATCGAAAACACCGAGCTGGATATTCAGGTGGGCGAATGGGTGATCAATACGGTGTTGATGCAAATAGAACGCTGGCGCCAAGAAGGACTGTCGCTTGAAATCAGCGTCAATATCTCGGCGAACCATCTGCAATCGCCGGGGTTTGTCGCCAAATTGCAGCAAAAACTGGCCCTTTATCCGGATTTGCCGCCCCGGCAATTGCAAATCGAAATATTGGAGACGGCCGCCTTAAGCGACATTGCCGCGGTATTAGGCATTATCGAAGCTTGCGCGACGATCGGGATCAGTTTTGCGCTGGACGATTTCGGCACCGGCTATTCTTCTCTGGCCTATTTACGCAGGCTGCCGTTCAACACGCTCAAAATCGATAAGAGTTTCGTGCGCGACATGCTGATCAATTCGGATGACCGCGCCATTGTACAAGGCGTTATCGCCTTGGCCGCCACCTTCAATCGGGTCACGGTCGCCGAAGGCGTGGAAATCCAGGCTCTCCTGAGCACCTTACGGGATATGGGCTGCGACATTGCCCAGGGCTATGGCATCGCCCG
>Ga0208264_1000125_pt1 | contig 39732 bp, 39 predicted proteins | sample LakWasMet31_HOW6_2_FD_183873 | JGI IMG/M metagenome (GOLD analysis project Ga0208264, IMG submission 183873) | Freshwater sediment methanotrophic microbial communities from Lake Washington under simulated oxygen tension - Sediment Metagenome... | ecosystem: Environmental > Aquatic > Freshwater >... | reverse complement strand
TGCAGACGGCAAAGCCAAAGCTGAAGATCAAGCTGCTGCTGTTAACGGTACTGGCAACGCGTCCACTACTACTTCAAAAACCAGCACTGATACAAACAGCAGTACTGGTTATGACGGCAAAGCTAAAGCAGAAGATCAAGCTGCCGCTGTTAACGGTACTGGCAATGCTTCTACTACCACTTCAAAAACTGATACAAACAGCAGCACTGGTAATGACGGCAAAGCCAAAGCTCAGGATCAAGCAGCTGCTGTCAATGGTACTGGAAATGCCTCAACTACCACATCAAATAGCAGTGTAGGTTGGGATGCCAAAATCAAGGCAACTGAACATTCTGCCGCTGTGAATGGTTCAGGCAGTGCAACAAGCACTTATACCAGTTCTGATAACAATACTGCTGCTAATGGAAAAGCTGAAGCGAAGGAACAATCTGCATCAGTTAACGGTGGAGGCACTGCAACATCTACCAATACTGCTTCCGCAACTGATGCGGCAGCCAATAATGGTAGCCAAGCATATTCTGACCGTTCAGTAAATTTAAGCAATAAAAGCGGCGATGGCGTTGCTCAATCAAATGCTGGCAGTGCCTATGGCAGCTATGCCAGTGAAAAAGGAGCTTCCTCCAATACTGGTAATGCGTCAGTAGACAATAGCTATGCTAGCGTTTCTGGTACTGGTGCTGCGGTTAATGGTACTGGAACAGCAAATTTTACTGATTCACACAACGTAGACAACAGCTATGCGTATGCTACTGGCTCTTATTCCGCTGTGGCTAATCATGGCTCAGCTGAAGTACACATGGCCGTTGCTGAAAGTACTTTAACTGGCACTGTTACCTATAACAATACTAATTTTAATGGTAATCCCGGTTCTGGCAACTTCAGTTACACAGCTGATAATAATGCTGGCGGTGCAGTTGCTGGTGCCAATGGCGTGGTTAACTTCAGTCAAAACACTGGACAAAACTCACTTACTCAACAAAGTGTGTCAACTCAAGCAACTTTGAATGTGAACTAAGTTTTACGGGCTAGTTAAGCTTGACTGAGTGGATCGGCGAGGGACTATTTCTCTCGCCGATTTTAACAAAGTCGCTAAATCCAAACCCATAGATAGTTCATGTTGAAATTCTTAGTTTATAAGGAGTCGATATGAAAAACCAAAAACCAAAACAGAGTAGTTGTGCAATTGTTGCAGTGCTATTAGGTTTGTTAATTGCTCCCCCTATTTTGGCAAATCAGCCTGATCAGACCAGCCAGTTTTTTGAAGACAATCAGCAAGTTTACGATACGGAATTGGCCAGCCAAAGCGGACAAGGCGTAAGTAGTAATTCAAGCAATAATGGCAATTTGAATGGCAATGCGATCAATGTTGGTGCAGGTGGATCTTTAACCAGTGGTGATAATGTGATCAGTGGACAGGCGTTTTCCAATTCCAGCGGTATCGCCACTGTTATTCAAAACACGGGTAATAATGTGCTGATACAAAACTCAACCATTGTGAATGTAAATTTGCAGTAGTTTGCAGGATAAGAAAAGCTAAGGGGGATGCGTGAAAATATCAATCCGGTTTCAGAGCAAAGCGATTAGCTGTTGTCTATCCCTCATTTTAAGTATGCTTTTGTCCTCAGTTTCAGACGCTGGCACCAGCAGAGTTATTGATGTTGGAGGCGGTTTTAACAATGTTCAAGTAACTAGCCTAAAAGAGCTGCGTTTTAAAAACACCATTCGGCAAGAGCACGATTTTAGTTGTGGCTCTGCGGCCCTGGCAACCTTGCTTACCTATCATTACGAAGATCCAGTGACCGAGAAACAAGTTTTTGATGCCATGTTTGAGATTGGTGATCAGAAAAAAATTGAGCGAGAAGGGTTTTCGTTATTGGATATGAAACGCTATTTAGAAAGAAACGGTTATCACGCTGATGGCTATTTTGCCAACCTTAACAAAGTTGCTGAGGTTAGGATTCCAGTGATTGTGTTAATTAATAACGGCGGCTATTTGCATTTTGTTGTTATTAAAGGCATTGATGAAGAAAAAGTACTCATAGGGGATCCAGCCACAGGCACTCGAACCCTGCCTAGAACAGAATTTGAATCCATTTGGACCAATAAGCTGGTTTTTGTTATTCACGATAAAAAATCAATTGCCTTGGCGGCTTTTAACAGAAACAGTGATTGGAAAGTAAGAGAAAAATCTCCGTTGGGTGCTGCGATAAGTAGAGACAGCTTAGGAGCATTCAGCTTGTTTATGCCGCCTACGCCCGATTTTAGAGTGCCTTCCAGGTATTAAGGAGAATAACGATGACTACTAAAGCCTTTAGAAATGGAATTTTAATTATAGTGCTGGTGTGCACCCCCAAGTTGCTATTGGCGCATAACAATAGCTCTCAAGCTTTTGATTCTGCCATGTTTGAGGGGCAGGTTGTTGAAGATTCGGTTTTAGCAGAAATGCGTGGCGGTTTTGTGTCGCCGGAAGGCATCAAAGTTGATATCGGAATTAGTCGATCGATTTCCATTGATGGAGTGCTTCAGAATCCAGGTTCCTATGTAGTCAATCAATTTCAAGTGAATGGAGCGGCCTTCTTGTACAGCTCACCCAATAGCCTCATTCAGAACAAGCTTGATAATAGAGCCATAGATGCTCAAACCACCTTAAACGTTCATGTCTTAAATTACCAAGGCCATATGCAAAGCTTTATGCACGATTTACGCAGTACACAGGACTTAAGGGCTTCACAGGAAGCGCAGTTTTTAAAGTAATACTTAACAATTTAGCGTGGAATATCTCATGTGGGATTAAAAGGCTAGCCTAATCAATTGTTTAAAGAAAAGAAGACATACAACATGCAAAAATATAACGCTTTTGTCTACACTGGATTTGTTGCTGGAGTATTGCTATTGGCTACCAATGCAAGTGCATCTGAACGCGCGGTTATTAATCAGTTTAAAAAGCTATTATCGGAGCAGGCCAAGCAATTGACCGCTCAGCAAAAAACCCTTGATGCTCAAAATCGGCAATTAAATGAACTGCAATCGCGTCTGGATCAGTTACTTCCTCTGGAAAATGTAACCAACACGGCTGCAACAACTGCACAAAATAAAAATGCCAAACCTGAGCAGTCACCAGCTACAGTGGCTCAGGCGCCCAAACAAACTGCCGAGCCACAAAAATCTGCGCCAGTTCAAACGCGGCTTAAAGAAATGCCAAAAGACACAAAACCGCCAGAAATACCACGGGTTTCTGCCGATGTTGGCGGGGTGTTAACACCCAAAGGGCGACTGGTTGTTGAGCCCACAATTCAATACGGTTACTCAAAAGCGCAACGGGTGGCGGTGGTTGGTTTTAACGTGGCACCGGTTTTAATTGGTAATGTTGATGTTAGGGACGTGCGGCATGAAACCGAAACCGTTGCCCTAACCGGGCGATATGGACTGACAGAACGACTTGAATTGGAAGCCAGAGTTCCGTTTTCACGCAGGCAAGAAACCTCTCAGACTCGCCCGATCATCGACCCATCAGCCAATGACACGTTTTTTAATGCTTCAGGTACGGATATCGGCGACATAGAACTTGCAGGGCATTATCAAATAAACAAAGGACTAAACGGCTGGCCCTTTTTGATTGGCAATCTACGCGTTAAAACTGTCACAGGTACAAGTCCATTCGAGGTGCCCATAAATTTAAAATACAATCTTCCAGAAAAACTGAATACCGGCTCGGGATTTTGGTCAATACAGCCCAGCATCACAGCAATTTTTCCAACTGATCCCGCCGTATTTTATGCCAATGTGAATTATTTAATGAATATTGGTACCTCAGTGCCACAACAAACCTTTCTAAGGCTTGATGTTAAAAAAGATCCGGAAGGTAAAGTGGTCTACACTACAGTGCCATATAGAACAGGCGGCAAAGTTGATCCGGGCGATGCCATCGGTTTTAGCTTTGGTACCAGCTTAGCTTATAACGAGAAAGCCTCATTCAGTTTGGGCTATTCGCATACCATTTATTTTAAAAGTAAACAAAACGGAGTCAATATAGACGGTACAGACATTGATATCGGACAGTTTACTTTTGGACTTAACTACGCCTTCACTAAAAAAACCAGCGCCAATTTATCCGTTGCTGTAGGCGCTACCCGCGATGCGCCTGATGTGCAATTAACCTTGCGCATTCCTTATGGGATTGATATTTAAAATAGCATTTCCAAGTGGGTTGGATGTCGGGTAACTGTACGCTTGTTACCCGACATCTAATCTGGCTTACCCCAAACTTTTGCTAGCCACTTCAAACACATCCTTCGATATATTTTCTGTGTTAATAATGCGCTCCAACTGGTTTTTCATTAACAATTGCCGGTTGTTATCATAATTGCGCCAGGAGGTTAGGGCGTTGACCATGCGAGAGGCAACTTGCGGGTTTAATTCGTTTAAGGCGATGATTTGGTCAGCCAGAAATTGATAGCCCTGACCATTGGCAGCATGGAAATGTAGCGGATTGTTTTGGCTGAAAGCGCCAATCACAGAACGTACCCGATTTGGATTTTTTAGATCAAATGCAGGATGTTGCATGAGTTTTTGTACCGTCTCAAAGGTATCCGGCATGCTGCTGGAGGCTTGCAGGGCAAACCACTTGTCAATCACCAGCGCTTCCGCCTGCCATTGCACATAAAAGCTGGTTAAGCATTGTTGTCTGGCGGGGTGTGGATTATTGACGATGGCGGTTAAGGCGGCCATTTGGTCGGTCATGTTTTTAGCTTGTGCAAATTGCTTTTCCGCCCAGGTTTCAATGTCTGCTTGCTGCAGTGTGGCTAAGTAGTTTAAGCAGGTGTTTTTAATGCGTCTGCGACCCACGGCACCGGCATCAAATTTGCCTGATTCATCCTGATGATGCAGTGAATAGAGGCTTCTAAATTGCGGTTCCAGTTTTTCGGCCAGGGTTTTAATAACAAACTCACGGGCTTGATGGATAGCTTCCACATCAACGACTAGCATTTGCTCGGCCAGATAAGTTTCGGATGGCAAGCTTAACAGTAGGGCAAAGTAGGATAAGTCATCCCAGTCATGCGTAAGTATTTGCTGGAAGGCGTCGATAATTACCGGATTTAATACCAGTGGCCTGCGGTTTTGGATGTCACCAATCAAACCAGTGATGATTTGCCCAGCCAATTGTTGACCAGCTTCCCAACGGTTGAAGGTGTCGGTATCGTAACTTAACAAAAACGCCAGATCTTCTGGACTGCGTTCCATTTCCAATTTAACGGGCGCTGAAAAGCCGCGCAATATTGAAACAGCTGGCTTGTTGGCTAATCCTTCAAATACAAACTGCTGCTCTGCCTGTGTTAATTGCAGGATGGCTTCAGCACTGGTTGCGCCGTTTATCTGACAGGGGGCAATGCTGCCGTCCGTATCTAACAAACCGATAGTAATGGGGATATGCAGCGGTTCTTTCAGCATTTGCCCGGGTGTGGGCGGGCAGCTTTGTTTTACAGTTAAAGTTAGGGTTTGTTCGGTTGGAGAATAGGTTTGCTGCACGTTTAAAACGGGCGTGCCCGCTTGTCCATACCAGCGGCGGAATTGGCTTAGGTCTATGCCATTCGCGGCTTCCATCGCATTCACAAAATCATCGCAGGTGACAGCCTGGCCATCATGGCGGTTAAAATATAAATCACTGCCTTTTCTAAAACCGTCTGCACCCACAATGGTATGGAGCATGCGTACCACTTCTGCACCTTTTTCGTACACGGTTAAGGTGTAAAAGTTGTTGATTTCGATATAGGAATTTGGGCGGATTGGGTGCGCCAGCGGGCCAGCGTCTTCGGCAAATTGTCGAGTGCGCAGGGTGTTGACGTTTTCAATGCGATTAACTGCGCGCGATGTGCGGTCGCCGGAAAATTCCTGGTCACGAAATACAGTAAAGCCTTCTTTTAAGCTTAACTGAAACCAGTCGCGGCAGGTGATGCGATTGCCTGTCCAGTTATGGAAGTATTCGTGCGCAATCACCCCCTCTATGTGTTCGTAGTCAAAATCAGTGGCCGTGTCCGGTCTGGCTAGTACAAATTTAGTATTAAAAATGTTGAGGCCCTTGTTTTCCATAGCCCCCATATTAAAGTGGCCGACGGCAACAATCATGTATAAGTCTAAATCGTATTCCCGACCATAAACCTGCTCATCCCAGCGCATTGCATGTTTAAGCGATTGCATGGCGTGGTCGCATTTGTCTACATCATGTTTTTCCACAAAAATTTGCAAACTGATGTTTCTGCCGGACACGGTTTTAAATTGGTCGCTTACACATTCCAGTTGACCTGCGACTAATGCAAACAAGTAACAGGGTTTGTTAAACGGATCTTCCCATTTAACCCAGTGCTGATTATTGGGTAACTGGCCTTGCGCAACTTTGTTGCCATTGGACAGCAGCACTGGATAACGTGATTTATCGGCAATCAGCGTTGTGGTAAATCTGGCCATGACGTCGGGGCGATCCAGAAAATACGTTATCTTTCTAAAGCCTTCTGCTTCGCATTGCGTACAAAGCATGCCGTTAGACAAATACAAGCCTTCATAAGCGGTATTGGCTTTAGGATTGATGGTATTTTCTATGGTTAAAGTAAATGGTTGCAGTTGCGGTACGGTATGAATAATCAAACTATCGGCAGTTTGTTGATAGTCTGCGGTAGTCAATTCTTGCGTCTCGTTTAATACCACCCGATGCAAGATCAGGTTTTCACCATTTAAGGTTAATGGCTGGTCATTCGATTCACTGGCAGGATTTCTGGTAATGGTTAAATGGGCGATTACCCGCGTGCTTTCATCAGCCAGAGTAAAGTTTAAGTCTACATTTTGAATAAGGTACGCCGGTACGGTGTAGTCTTTTAAGTAGATAGTTTGGGGCGTTGCATCACGCATTATTGATACCTGCTGTTGGGTGCAGTGTTTTTTGCTGCAAAAATTGAAATGAGTAGCCACGCAATGATAAAGGCAACACCGCCAAACGGTGTAATCATGCCTAACCATTTCAGGTCAAGGATGGCAAGCACGTATAAGCTGCCTGAAAATAACAGAATGCCAATAAACATTAACCAACCGGCCCAAGCCAGTAATTTGGATGTCGGGGCGTGTTGGTGCATTAAGGCGATAGCAATTAAACCCATCGCATGCCACATTTGGTAGGTAACGCCCGTTTGATAAACGGCCAATAATTCCGGGCTGAGTATCTGTTTTAAGCCGTGCGCACCAAAAGCGCCAAAGCCGACACCGAGCAGGGCGCTGAAGGCACCTAAAAATAAGAACAATGATCGCATTACTTTTCCATTAACCGTGGCATAAGTTGCGCCAGATTGCACGGTTTGGTGCGGATGTCCAATTGGTCTTTAATTAAACTCTCCCAGCCAGTCCGGCAAGCGCCGGATGAGCCCGGTAAACAAAACACGTAGGTGCCGTTAGCAACACCCGCAATTGCGCGGGATTGGATGGTTGATGTTTTTATATCCTGGTAAGACAGCATTCTGAATATTTCTCCAAACCCATCGAGTTGTTTGTCCAATAATGGCGCAATGGCTTCCGGTGTGCCATCTCTGCCAGTGACGCCAGTTCCACCCGTGCTAATTATGGCGTGCACCGCATCATCAGCAATCCATTGTGAAACTATTGCCCTGATACTATAGATATTGTCAGGAACTATGCGTTTGTCAAATAACTGATGGCCTGAATTGGTCAGGCAGTCGGCTAAAAGCTTGCCGGAAGTGTCATTTTCATCGGTGCGCGTATCTGATACGACTAGGACGGCGATGGTTAACGGAATAAATTCAGGTTCTGTATGCACTGCTTTGGGTGGGTTAGGGTGGTAGTTGTGTGCCGAATCGTTATGATTCGGCACTGTCAGTTAAGTGCTTACTGTAACACAACAAAGAAGCCTTCTTGACCTCGTTGTATGTTAATTAATAACGGATTATTGGGATCGATCACTTGCTTTAATTCATCCAGGTTATGTGTGCGGTATCTATTGGCAGATACGATGACATCGCCAGGGCGTAAGCCAACTTTCCACGCGCCGGATGCAGTGTCTATTTTTTCAATTAAAACACCTTCAATTTGATCTTTTTGGGTGGCGGCTAACACCGTGCCTTGTAAAGAGCGGTGCAGTTTATCGCCAACAAGTTGAGGTCGGGCAGGTTTGCCAATAACTGCCGTGGTTTGTTTTTTATCGTTACCGTGGTAGTAATCAATTTTAACTTCATCTCCCACTTGCATCAGGCCAATAATGTTGCGTATTTCATGGCTGTTTTTGATGTCTTTGCCGTTAATCGCGACGATAATATCGCCAGGCTCCAGACCCGCTTTGGCCGCAGGTGAGTTGCTTTCAATACGGTTAATAGCGGCACCGTGTTTGTTTTCCAAATTAAACGCATTGACTAATTCAGGCGTTAAATCCTGAGTGCTTACACCCAACAAGCCACGACGCACTTCGCCATGTTTAATTAGCGATTCTTTAATAGTCATCGCCATATTGGACGGGATGGCAAAGCCGATGCCAACGTTGCCACCAGTTGGGGCGAGGATGGCGGTATTCATGCCGACAAATTCACCCCGTAAATTAACCAATGCGCCGCCGGAATTGCCGGGGTTAATGGAGGCGTCGGTTTGAATGAAATCTTCATAGCCTTCAATACCCAGTCCTGACCGACCCAATGCGCTAACAATACCGGAGGTAACTGTTTGACCTAAGCCAAACGGGTTGCCGATAGCCACAACGAAGTCGCCTACTTTTAGCTGACTGGAGTCGGCTATTGGCAGCTTGGTTAAATTGTCGGCCGGGATTTGAATTACGGCCACGTCAGATTCGGGATCAGCGCCAATTAATTCGGCATTAAGTTGGCGTCCGTCGTGTAAAGTCACCATAATTTTGTCGGCTTTATCAATGACATGGTTGTTTGTCAGTACCAGGCCTTGCACGTTATCAATGATAACTCCCGATCCTAAGCTGTTTTTTTGGCGCTGCCGTTGCTGCTGTTGATTGGGTATATTGAAAAATTGTCGAAAGAACGGATCTTGCATCAACGGATTTTCTTGAACTTGAATGTTAGTTGATGTGGAGATGTTGACCACTGCCGGCATGCTGCGTTCCAGCATGGGTGCTAGTGTTGGCATTGGTATACCGTCCACGGTTGATGGAAGCGCCGCATAAGCAGGGCTATTTTGTGTAGACGTTAGAGCAATAGCGAGCAATAATGACATTAAAATCTTTGTGTTTATCATGGTATATTCCAATGGTGGTTTAACTGGAGCCATAGACAATATGGGATTAAAAATGTTTAATACAAGTGTGTGCTGAGCACGGTATTTTTAAACCAATGGTCACGCAATGTTCTATTATTTAAACGATTTAAATCGCTTATGATATTTTTATGGCTGTAGATATTAACTCAAAAGATGGCCTAATTATTCGTAAACTGATTCCGTTGTCAACTTTGTCCAGCGAACAATTCAACCGGATCTGTAAACAGGTAAATGTGCAAGAAGTGCGCAATGGAACCCTGTTTAAAAAAGGAGATTTGGACATTGACTTAGTTTATCTGTTATCGGGTGAAGTCGTCCTTCAGGCAGAAGGAATGGTGGTAGAAACCATTAATGCCGGCAGCCAGATGGCTAAATTTGCTATAGCCCATCAGATACCTAGAAAAATTGACGCGGTAGCTAAAGGGCGCGTGCGCTATCTGCGCTTAAATACCAATATACTGCACAATCCTTCTTATAATATTAAACAAAATGCCAGTGCCATGGATTTAGAACCAATTAATGAGGATCCTGATGATTGGATGACCGCTTTATTGCGGTTGCCAATTTTTCAGCGCCTGCCGCCAGCAAATTTGCAAAAAATATTAATCAGTTTGGAATCCGTCCGTTTTAGGGCAGGGGAGGTAATTGTTGAGCAAGGAGGTCGCGGAGATTATTATTATCTTATTAAAGAAGGTCAATGCCTGTTAACCCGCAAACCATCTCCGAATGCCAAAGAAATAAAACTGGCTCAGCTTGGTGCCGGTGACACGTTTGGCGAAGACGCGCTGCTGTCAGATGCCCCTAGAAATGTCACCATTACTGCAATATCTGAAATGGTTTTGTTGCGTTTGGAAAAAAAGCAGTTCATCGCCTTAATCAAAGAACCGTCTTTAAGGTTTTTAAGTTATGCCGAGGTTTGTGATGCCTTAACTATGGGTGCAACCTTACTGGATGTGCGCTATCAGGATGAATACGAAAACAGGCATCTGGCTGGCAGCATTAACATGCCTTTTTTTACGTTAAGGATGCAGCTAAAAACTTTAAACAGGGAAAAGCCGATTATTGTTGTTTGTAATAACGGTAAGGCTAGTGAAGCTGCGGCATTCTTTTTGTTAAAGAACAGATTTAACGTAATGATTTTGCAAGACGGGATGGAAGGCATTTTGCCCAAGGCAAAAGCGTCTTTAGAAACCGCCGTCGCGCAGTTTGCTATTGATGACGGTATTGAAATTCCGATTGAAAATATTGAATCACTAAAAGCCGATATTGCGCCAAGATTAACCGAAGAAAAGTTGGTTATTCCTGAAATGGCTATGGCTGATCAGATTGAGTTTCTTAAATCCGAGAATCAAACTTTGCGCCAGACGCTTGCGCAATTGAACGAGCGTTGTTTATTTTTGGAACAAGATAAGCAGGAGGCCGATAAGCAGTACCGCATTCTGTTTAAGCAAATGGAAAAGTTAACGCAGGTGCTTGATAAGTTAAAGGGTGCTTAAGTAGGGTTGCTTAACCACAGTTATAATAACTGCGGTTAATCAGGCAACTCTAAAAAGAAGTCAAAACGAATAGTTATTTAATTTTAGCTTCTTTATACATTACGTGTTTGCGGACAACAGGATCAAATTTTTTGATCTCCATTTTTTCCGGCATGGTACGTTTATTTTTGGTCGTAGTGTAAAAGTGACCAGTGCCTTCAGTAGAAATTAATTTAATTTTATCGCGCATGGTTTTATCCCCTTAAACTACAGTGCCATTTTTGCGTAGATCTGCCAAAACAGCATCTATGCCTTTTTTATCAATGATACGCATTGCTTTTGCAGAAATTCTTAAGCGCACCCAACGGTTTTCGCTTTCTACCCAAAATCTGTGATGTTGCAGATTGGGCAAAAACCGTCTTCTGGTTCTGTTGTTTGCGTGTGAAACGTTATTACCTGTTGTGGGATGTTTTCCCGTAACTTGACATACTCTGGACATGATTAACCTCTTTTTGTGCCTAATTCAAAAGTTAGCCAAGCTTTATACCAAAATTTCTTTTCAAGGTAAATAACAATCTATAAAATGAATGCTATGAGTGCAGTAAATATTAATTTTCAAGTATTTTTTACGGAATTAAAATGACTATAAAGTTTGGCATGGTTATGGATGCCATTGATGCTATCAATATTAAAAAAGACACCAGTTTTGCCATGCTGCTCGAAGCGCAGTCAAGAAACTGGGAGCTGCATTACATGGAGCTTAATGATCTGTTTCTACGCAATGGCAGAGCGTTTGCCAGAACCAGAACATTAAAAGTGCAACGTGATTATGCAGGCTGGTTTGAGTTTTTGTCCGAACAGGAGATTCCATTAGACGAATTGCATGTCATCATGATGCGCAAGGATCCCCCGTTTGATCAAGAATTTCTTTATGCCACTTATATGTTGGAACTGGCCGAAAGCTTGGGTGTCTATGTGGTAAATAAACCGCAGTCATTAAGAGATGCCAATGAGAAGCTGTTTACCAGCTGGTTTCCGCAATGCTGCACAGAAACACTGGTTACACGCGAGCCTGCCAGGGTTAGAGATTTTTTAAAAGAACATCAGGAAATTATCTTAAAACCTTTGGATGGGATGGGTGGTGCTTCCATTTTTAAAGTAAAGCTGGGCGATCCCAATCTCAGTGTTATTTTGGAAACCATGACCGCCCACAAAAGCCAGTTCATGATGGCGCAAAAATATTTGCCCGCGATTAAAGATGGCGATAAGCGAATTTTAATGGTCAATGGCGAAGCAATTCCGTATGCCTTGGCGAGAATTCCCGAGCAAGGCGAAACGCGCGGAAATCTGGCAGCTGGCGGCACTGGCGTTGGTCAGCCATTATCCGAACGAGATTGGTGGATTAGCCGGCAAGTGGGGCCAACCCTGCGTGAAAAAGGCTTGGTTTTTGTCGGGATTGACGTGATTGGCGACACCTTGACCGAAATAAATGTAACCAGTCCAACGTGCGTGCAGGAACTGGATAAGCAATTTGGAATAAATATATGCGGGCAGTTAATGGATCATATTGAGACAACCATTAAATTATGAAACACTCTACCTTGTTCAATAATCCAGCGCCGCTATCCAACAACGATGCCTTGCTGGTAACCATCTTTGTAGCTGCAATTGCGCACATTGTGGTTATTTTATCCGTGGGGTTTGCGCCGCCTAAACCCGCAAAAATAAGTCGTTCAATTGATGTTACCTTGGTAAATTCACCCGCAAAGAAAGCGCCTAAGGAAGCTAAGTTTTTGGCGCAAGAACATCAAATTGGTACGGGCGAGCAGGCTAAGAAGCCGTCGCCGCCCAGCCAAAAGTTGCCTAATGAGGGTAATGGGCAAACGCCAGTGCTTAAAAAAAGCGCGCCGGAAGAATCCCAAGCCAAACTGGCCCCAAAAAAGGTCATAACGCAATTAAAATCTGATAAAACTGTCGTTGCGATCGCCGCTAAGCCAGCACTTGAAACAAAACCGAAAGTTGAAAAACACCCCGCATTAAACATTGAGGCTTTGCAGCAACAAATTAGAGAATTGGGCGCAGAAATTCGGCAACGGGAAAATGGATCAGACCAAACCAAAATTAAATTTGCCAACGCAGTCAGCGCGCATAAATATGTGGCCGCACAATATACTGCCGATGTTACCGAACGAATTAACCGGATAGGCAATCAAAATTTCCCTAAAGAAGCATTGAAAAATGATTTTGCAGTTAAGATGGATATTGGTATTAAAAGGGATGGTAGTGTTTATAGCGTTCAGATCACCCGTTCGTCAGGAAATGCCGCGCTGGATGAGGCGGCTAAGAGAATTGTCAGAATGAGTGCACCTTTTGCACCCATACCACTCGATGTAGTAAAAGAGCTTGATGCCGATGTCTTAGTCATTTCAAGAATTTGGAAAATTGCCGATCATTCCGGCATGACCAGTAACTAAAAACTACTCAAAGTAAAATTATGGCCAACAGCGTATCTTATTTAAATAATCAGTTCATTATCGCCATGCCGACCTTGGATGATAATAATTTTTCCCATACGGTCACCTATCTTTGTCAGCACAATAGTGACGGGGCCTTGGGTATTGTTATCAACCGTTCCACTGGCATGAAGTTAAGTGAGATTTTTAAACAAATGGAAATTCAAGTTGTTTCCGAAGCTGCCAGAGAAGCCTTTGTGTTTGCTGGCGGCCCCGTACAGCAGGATCGAGGTTTTGTTTTGCATACCAGTGGTGGTGACTGGAATGCTACCATGGAAGTTTCAGAGACTATTTCATTGACCACATCCAGAGATGTACTGGAAGCCATTGCCGTGGGCGAAGGGCCCGCCCAGTATCTAGTAGCATTGGGCTACGCTGGTTGGGGGGAAGGGCAATTGGAAAAAGAAATGTTGGATAATGCCTGGTTAAACACGCCTTGCGCAGACAATATTTTGTTTGAAACGCCAATTAACCAGCGTTGGAATACCGCAGCCAGCCATATCGGGATTGATATCAACAAACTGACCACCATGGCTGGTCATGGCTAAACAAGATCCCTTGCTGGCAAAATTAGTCAAAGATACCTATTTGGGTTTTGACTTCGGCAATAAAAAAATTGGCGTTGCCGTCGGTCAAACCAGTACCTGTATGGCTAGCCCGTTACAAACTATCCGGTCAATTAACCAAACGCCGGATTGGCAGATAATTAGTAAATTAATTCAGGAATGGCAGCCCGGTGGATTAGTGGTTGGTATCTCACGTCAGCAAGATGGTAGTGATAATATTGTCACACCGCGCATGTTAAAATTTTGCCGGCAATTAGAAGGTCGCTATAACCTGCCCGTGTTTCAACAGGACGAAATGCTGACCACCTTTGAAGCCAAGCAATTATTGTTTGATGAGGTTAGTGTTAGCGCTGCAAAGCTGTGGGATGTTCAGGATCAACTGGCAGCCCAGTTAATTCTTCAGACTTGGTTGAACGGTCAGCAACAAACTAATATGCTCAACTAGCCAAACAAAAATTAATGCAATTATTTAGCTAGTCATCAGAAACTACTGACGAATTACTCACCGCTAGTTATGGGGGCGAAGAATCCCTTCTGCCGCGCCGAGCACCGGTTGTTTAGATGGGATAAGCCCGCTAGGGTGGCAGCATGGATGCTGCCAGTTGCCAAAGGGGCAGGAGCCCCTTTTGGCAACCTCCCGTCTAAACAATCGGCGCGCAGGAAGCAGCGGTAGAGGGCGGCTTTTTCTTTGGATACTTTCTTTTCGCCTACATGGATGTTGGCGGTAGAGCAACGCAGGAGCAGTTGCCGAGACCGCGCAAAAGAAAGTATCTCGCTTGTCGGTGCGAGAACCGACTTTATAATAAGCCGCGTAGCACCTTTAAAAAATTGCTACTTATTCGCTGAATACTTACAAAATAATAAGATTGCAAAGTCAATTAAAGGAATACCGAGTGTTAAAAATTAATGAATTGTTAAACAATCTGGAAGCCGAATTACAGCGCATTGTGCTGGATAGAAAACTTAATAACCCCGTGATGATTGGTATTCGCACAGGCGGCGTGTGGGTTGCCGAGATTATGCACCAGCGGCTGGGTTTTGTTGAGCCACTGGGACTGCTGGATATTTCATTTTACCGCGATGACTTTTCTCAAATTGGCGTTAACCCCAATGTCAAACCGAGCCGCTTGCCCGCGCATATTGAAGGGCGGGATATTATTTTAATCGATGATGTTTTTTATACCGGTCGCACAATTCGGGCGGCACTAAATGAGATTTTTGATTACGGTCGTCCTAATCAAGTGGTGTTGGCGGTGTTAATTGAGCGCGATGGTCGACAAATTCCAGTCAGACCCGATTGTGTGGGGGCCAACATTACTCTAAATGCTGGACAACGAATCAAATTAACCGGCCCTGAGCCATTAGGCATCGAAGTTCAAACTATTCATGCGGCAGCCTGATCATGAGCAATTTGCAATTAAATTCGGAAGGTAAACTCAAGCATTTTTTGACCATAGAAGGTCTTAGCAAATCATTGCTAACCGAAATTTTAGACATGGCGGATTCTTTTGTAGGCATGTCAGATAGTCAGGTTAAAAAAGTACCCCTGCTGCGCGGCAAAACGATTGTTAACCTGTTTTTTGAAAACAGTACCCGCACCCGCACGACCTTTGAGTTAGCCGCCACCAGGCTATCGGCCGATGTGTTAAGCATGAGTATTGCTACTTCATCAACATCAAAAGGCGAGAGTTTGCTGGATACCATTCGTAATCTGGAAGCCATGTTTGTTGATATGTTTGTGGTTCGCCACGCTATCAGCGGAGCAGCTCACTTTATCGCTCAACAAACTGCGCCGCATATTAGTGTGATTAATGCCGGTGATGGCCAGCACGCCCATCCCACGCAAGCCATGCTGGATATGTTTACCATTCGGCAAATAAAACAAGATTTTAGTAACTTACGCGTGGCCATCATTGGCGATATATTGCATTCGCGCGTTGCCAGATCGCAAATTCAAGCCTTAAACACCTTGGGCGCAGCCGAAGTCAGAGTTATTGCGCCTAAAACCCTGTTACCGGCACATGTGGAATCACTGGGTGTTACGGTTTGCCATAATTTAAATGAAGGCCTGAAAGATATTGATGTAGTAATCATGCTGCGATTACAAAAAGAACGCATGACTTCAGCGCTTTTACCCAGTGAAAGCGAGTATTTTAAATGCTTTGGCTTAACTGAAGAAAAACTCAAAATTGCTAAACCCGATGCCATTGTGATGCACCCGGGTCCAATTAATCGCGGTGTGGAAATTGATTCTAAAGTCGCCGATGGCCCGCAATCAGTCATACTAAAACAAGTGAGTAATGGTATTGCGGTGCGGATGGCGATTATGGCAATGGCCATGCAAACCCAGGGAGGTGCCGCATGAGCCAAATTTTAATCAGTAATGGTCGTATTATCGATCCTGTAAACAATATTGATCGCATTGGCTCGGTTTATATCATCGACGGCAAAATCGCTTCGGTCAGCACTGAACCGGCGGGCTTTAAAGCAAACCAAACCATTGATGCCAGTGGAAAAATAATCTGCCCGGGCTTTATTGATTTAAGCACCCGCCTGCGCGAACCAGGCCAAAGCCGCAAAGCCACCTTTAAAAGTGAAACCCGTGCTGCTGCCAGCGCTGGTGTAACCAGCATGTGCTTGCAGCCGGATACCGTGCCAGTTATCGATACAGCAGCGGTTGCTGAGTTAATCAAAGACATGGCGGAAAAATCCGGTTACGATCAAATTTACCCGATTGCAGCATTAACGCAAAAGCTGGAAGGCACCGAGCTAAGTTCCATGTTATCGCTTAAGCAAGCCGGTTGCATTGCTGTTGGAAACGCCAGCAGGCCTGTGCAAAATTTACTGATTTTACGCCGTGCGATGGAATACGCCGCCAGCCATGACTTGCTGTTAATGTTTCATCCCAATGATTATTGGTTAGGCAATCGCGGTTGTGTACATGAAGGTGCGTTTTCTACCCGCTATGGCTTGCCCAGCATTCCAGAGGCTGCAGAAACCATTGCTTTAGCTCAGTGTATTGAATTAGCCGAATTAACCGGCTGTCGGGTGCATTTTGGGCAATTAAGCTGCAAGCGCTCAGTAATTAAAATTCACCAGGCTAAAAAATACGGCTTGCAAGTCAGTGCCGATGTGGCAATCCATCAGTTGCATTTAACCGAAAACGACATTATCCCGTTTGACAGCAACTATCACATTCTACCGCCACTGCGTACCGAAGTTGATAAACAATACCTGCGTCAAGGCTTGGCTAGCGGCACAATCAACAGCATTTGTTCCGACCATCAACCGCATGATTTGGATGCCAAACTCGGTGCATTTCCCGAAACAGAGCCGGGCATATCGTCATTGGAAACATTATTACCCTTGATGTTAAAGCTGGTCGCACAAAATGCAATTACTTTACAGCAAGGCATTGCTGCGTTAACAGAGAATCCAGCAACCATTTTACGCATTGAAAAAGGCGCATTAACGCCTGGATTTGGGGCCGATGTGTGCGTGTTTGATCCCGATTTGCAATGGCAAGTCAATGCCGAAAACTGGTGCAGCCAGGGCTTAAATACGCCGTACTGGGGACAGACCTTGCAAGGTCGGGTTACGCATACGGTTCAGTCCGGCAAGCTGATTTTTGCTTTATAATTAACTGCAGTTATCAATAAGCAACTGGAGTTGGTCATGGCCTTATCTACCGCATATGAAAATAATTATCTAACCGAAGCAGAATATCTCGCTGCGGAGCTGGTTTCAGAAGAAAAGCATGAATACATTGACGGCCACGTCTATGCCATGACCGGCGCGTCTGATGATCATAATCGGATAACAGCAAACATTCTTCGTGAATTTGGTAATCATCTAAAAGGCATGCCATGTGAAGCCTTTATGTCCGATATAAAAGTGCGTCTTGGTAAAGACTATGTTTATCCAGACGTACTGGTTGATTGCCGAGACGCTTCCGCAGATAAATATTTTGCCCAGGCCCCATTGCTTATCGTTGAAGTTCTATCCAAATCAACTAGAAAAACCGACCTGACCACCAAGTTGTTACGCTATATTAATCTACCCAGTTTGCTGGAATATGTAGTGATTGATCAAGAAACAACCTGCGTCCAGATACTGCGCAAAAACAAACACTGGATGTCAGAATTTTATTTTTTGGGTGACAAAGTAAACTTTGAGGCCATCGACTTAACCATAAACGTTGAAGATATTTATGATCGTGTTGATAATGAAGATTTGCGAGAATTCAGACTGGCAAATGCGCCCATTTCAACTGGCGATTCAACAGAGTAATCCGCTATTTTTTATACACCAATTTATTAATAAACATCGCTAATCCATTAAGCCTACTTGATTTTTTTTAACCCCCGCCAAACAAGCAACTATTGATTGGCAATTTATGCGCTAAATGTCTTGCACATCATTAGCAACGAGGTGTAATGTGCACGTAAATAGGCAACTGCCTATTCGTATAAAAACTGCTTCAACCCTAGCCTTAGTGACTAAACCAATAATAATAGCGGCACTAAGCCCAGCTTTACCGCTTAAAACTGGTTACTCCGGCGACCGTCTTGGAGCTTACCTTAAACCCTTAAACTAGAGAGAGTTACTATGTCTAATTTTCCAATTGATCTTGGAGCTTATCAACGCATTTCCTTGGATGCCAGCAAACCGACTTTGACCGCCGAGCAAAAAGCCAGTTTACAAGCCAACATCCAATTGCTCCGTGATGCAATTGTATTTTTTACATCGACGGGCGCGGCTCGTGGTGTGGGCGGTCATACTGGTGGCCCATACGACACAGTGCCTGAAGTTGTTATCATGGATGCTTTATTCCGTGGTTCTGCGGAAAAATATGTACCGATCTTCTTTGACGAAGCCGGTCACCGTGTTGCTACTCAATATATCATGTCAGTTCTAAATGGCGACATGCCTGCAGAAAAATTAACACAATACCGTGCCGCGCATTCACATTTGCCAGGCCATCCAGAATTGGGCTTTACGCCGGGTGTTAAATTTAGCTCAGGCCGTTTAGGGCACATGTGGCCATATGTTAACGGTGTTGCGATTGCTAACCCAACTAAAACCTTGTTTTGCTTAGGTTCCGACGGCTCACAACAAGAAGGCGATGATGCTGAAGCAGCTCGCTTAGCAGTTGCTCAAGGCTTAAACGTTAAGTTGATTATTGACGATAACGACGTCACTATCGCTGGCCACCCATCAAAATACCTGAAAGGTTGCTCCACTGCAAAAACATTGGCAGGCCAAGGCGTTACCGTATTTGAAGGCAACGGCGAAGATATTGACGACTTATACGCACGTATCGCAAAAGCGATCAACACTGACGGCCCAGTGGCAGTTATCAACCATCGTCCAATGTGCCCTGGCATCGTTGGCTTGGAAGGTTCAACCCACGGTCATGACGTTGTTTCTGTAAAAGTAGCGTTGGAATATTTGGAAACTCGCGGCCACACAGCTGCAGTTGAATTCTTAAAAGGCGTCGTTGCTCCAAAAATGACTGACACCTTCTTGGGTTCAGACAATGCTAAATGGGATGCTAACCGTAACGTGTTCGGTGACGCAGTTGTTGAAGCGATGAGCACCTTAAGCGAAGCAGAACGCATTGCGAAAGTTCGCGTTATCGACTCCGACTTGGAAGGTTCATGCGGCTTGCACAAAATCCATAGCGCCTACCCTGAAAGCTTCATCTCATCCGGCATCATGGAGCGCGGTAACTTCTCCGCTGCTGCTGGTTTCGGTATGGAAGCAGGCAAACAAGGAATCTTCGGCACCTTCGCAGCGTTCCTGGAAATGTTGATGTCAGAAATCACAATGGCACGTTTGAACAACTCAAACGTCCTAAGCCATTTCTCACATTCCGGTATTGACGACATGGCCGACAATACTTGTCATTTCGGTATCAACAACTTTTTTGCTGACAATGGTTTGGACGATGCTTACGCAACTAACCTGTATTTCCCGGCGGATCCTAACCAAATGCGTGCAGTGGTTAAAAAGATCTTCTTTGATCCAGGCTTGCGTTTCGTGTTCTCAACCCGCTCTAAAACCCCAATCATCTTAGATGACAAAGGTAACGAGTTCTTCGGTGGCGATTATAAATTTACCCCAGGTAAAGACGAAGTCATCCGTGAAGGTACTGCAGGTTACGTAGTCGCTTTCGGTGAAACATTATACCGTGCGCTGGATGCAGTAGAACGTTTGAAAGCGGAAGGTATTGATGTTGGTTTGATCAACAAACCACATTTGAACGTGATCGACGAAGAAACACTGGCAAAAATTGGTAAATCACCATTAGTGCTGGTAGTTGAATCATTCAACCGTAAAACCGGTTTGGGTGCTCGTATGGGTTCCTGGTTGTTGGAACGCGGTTTAGCGCCAAAATTTGCGCACATCGCTACCCACAAAGAAGGTTGCGGCGGTCTGTGGGAACAATTCCCGCACCAAGGCATCGATCCAAACGGCATCATCGCCGCAGTTAAAAAACTGAAAGGTTAATTTACTGATAAGGGGTAATGGTTTAGACCATTGCCCCTTTTTTGTTTAACCTGAAAACTATAATAAAAAACACTGGAGAACATCATGAGCGTAGCAATTTATTTATTAACCGTAGTCTTTGTTGGCTATGTGCTTTATACCGTTTATCAGGATCAAAAGAAGTCGCAGTAATTTTTTACAGGGGCTGTGGTGGCTGGATTGAATGGAAATGAAACCCAGAATTTCGTGCTATGAATAATGAAGATACATTAAGAACTGAATATCCAGCTGATTTAATCAAATCAGGTTTACGGGGCAAATATGCCAGTCACTTTCGAGAGGGCACCAAGATTGTGTTGGTCGATTCAGACTTGCATAAACTTTTTCCAGATTCTGAATCAGTTAATCGGGCTTTACGGCGATTAGCCGAAGAACGTCATATATCGTAATTTTTTTAAACACGAAGTTTTGGTCAGGGCCGTAGTCTGGGTTGAATGGAAATTAAACCCAGCTTGAGTTGTGCCACTAACGCTTGGTTTCATACCTCTACCCAGCAGAGCTGGCCAACAATCACCGACTTGGTTTCGATGTTTTACAGGAAGAGAAAATCCTTGAATATTATAAATTTATTGTGGCTACCTAAATCGCTTAGTAGTTACACATAATATATTCCAATTGTTTAGTAGACATCAGGGGGTCAACGAAATGGCAAAGTACGGTGAATGTGCAGTTCAAGCAGCGAAGCTAGCGTCAAATTGTGGGAACCCAGTATTCGCCTGGAATCAAGCCGCTGCTTCAACATTTAGCGAATCCCGATCAGCTCGTGAAAAAGGATGTCCAAAATCGACATTCCTTGGATTATGTGAAAACGGATTAGTAGCTGGAGTAGCAGCCGGCAAGTATACACGGTCGGTCGATAACAAGGCCTATGCCATGAAAGCCCTCACTCTTCTTCGTCTAAATAATGAACTCGCTGATGATCCAAAGTTACTCTGGAGGAACGTAATTGGAAATGTACAGAAAGTAGAAAATAGCCAAATGGAAGTAGTTATCGCTCTATGGCGTTCCAAGCAAATTGCTTGAGGCCGAAAGCCCTGTAGGCCGGAATAAATCGGTTTGAGCGGGAGCGAAAACCGATGTTTCCGGCAAATGCGCTGGCAGCTTCGAATTCACATCAAACCTAATACGTCTTCATCAACCCATCCAGCGTTAAACCGCAACTTGGCGCAAACACTTTCATAAAAAAGATCACTTCGGGTTGATTCAACTCGCCAATGGTAATCTCCAATCTTGCCGCTGCAGTTTCAAATTCCAAATTCCCAGCTTTTAATTCAGCCTGGCATTTTAAATACGCTGAAATTTTATCCGCCGCTTTGATGATTAAAATATGTTCTTCGGGCATCCGTTCTTGAGTGATAAATGGCTGAAAGTCCTGCTGCAACTCAATTGGCAACAGGTTTAACAACTCCAGTTCCGCCTGTTTTTCAATCTGCTTGTAAGCGTTTTTAATTTCTTGTGAATGATATTTAATGGGCGTGGGTAAATCGCCTGTGATCACTTCGGTAATGTCATGATACAACGCCGCTGTCGCCACGGCATTGGCGTCCAGTTGACCTGCAAAATAGCGGTTTTTTATTAAAGCCAGGGTATGGGCAATCACTGAAACCTCCCAACTGTGTTCCATCACATTTTCATCATGGGCGTTGCGCTTAAGTCCCCAACGCTTAATCCATCTAAGTTTGGATAAATAGGCGTAAAAGCTGCTGGTGATTTCTGGCATGGCGTGTCCTTCAATTAATAACAATCACTTATAGCTTAGCATAACGGAAGTTATTCCTGATGTGGTCAGCTAAAACCGGCTAATTTTGTTGATAAAACAAGGTACGTCATCGGCGTGGGCACAAAGCCGGTATAATGTTGGTTTTCGATAATACAGCGGTTGGTAAAATGGGTATTCAATGGTATCCCGGTCATATGCACAAGGCCGGTAAAGAGATTAAAGAAATTTTGCCGAAGGTGGATTTAATTATAGAAATTCTGGATGCGCGCATTCCATTCAGCAGCGAAAATCCAATGCTGGCCAAGCTGCGCGGCGATAAACCGTGCATTAAGGTGCTCAGCAAAAGTGATTTGGCCGATCCAGAGCGTACGCAGCAATGGCAAGTGTATTTGGAGCAGCAAAAACAGGTAAAAACGCTGGCGTTAAGCAATCAACAGCCGGAAAAAATGCGCCAGTTGATTGAGTTATGCCATCAGATGCTACCGGCCAAAGAAGAAAGTCTGCGTATGATCCATACTCTGATTATGGGCATCCCAAACGTAGGTAAATCAACGTTGATTAATATTTTGGCGGGTCGACAGATTGCTAAAACCGGCAATGAGCCCGCAATTACCAAAACCCAGCAGCGTATTGATATTGGTCATGGCATCGTGTTGTTGGATACGCCAGGCATGTTGTGGCCTAATCTGGAAAATCCCAATACCGGCTATCGTTTAGCAGTCACTGGCGCTATTAAAGATACGGCGATAGAGCATGAAGATATTGCGCAGTTTGCGGGCGATTATTTTTTGCAATACTACCCTGATCTGGTGCGAGAGCGTTTTCAACTGGAGCCACTGCCAAAAACCGGCCCAGAATTATTAGCTGCAATCGGCAAAAAGCGTGGATGTTTAAAGGCCGGGGGACGCGTGGAAATGGATAAGGCGGCCAAGATTTTGTTGAATGAATTTCGCTCTGGCATGCTTGGTAGAATTACCCTGGAATCGCCGGAAATGATGGAGATTGAGTTGGTGGAGCTTGAAGTTATTCGGGCGAATAAAGAGGCCAAAAAATTGGCACGCAAGAAACAATGGAAGTCTGGCTAGTTGATAGCGATGATGCCAGAACATACAAAGGTTGTTATTTAGTGCGAATTTAGACTAAAAATTCCAGCAGGGGTAGGGTGGACAGGCGGTTTTGCCCACCGTTTAGCATCGTACTTTATTTGGTGGGCAGAGAAGCGTTGCCCACTACGCGGCTTTGTACTGATTTAAAATTGAAAAAACAGGGCTTTTTTGTGTTTTACTAGACAAGAACATTGAATTTACAGCATTTGCACTTATAGTAGACATATTACAAATTAATCTTAACTGAGAGTATTTCATGCAACATTTTCGTCTGTCCATGATCATTACGGTCATCTGTTTGGCCATTGCTTATTATTGGGGCGGGCCTGTCGGGGCTTTTATCGCTTTAATATTGGGCGTATTGGAAGTCAGTCTGTCTTTTGATAATGCGGTAGTTAATGCCTCTATATTGAAAAAAATGGATGAACGCTGGCAGCAATACTTCCTTACCTGGGGGATTTTGATCGCAGTATTTGGTATGCGTTTGTTCTTTCCTATTGCGATTGTTTCTATGGCAACCGGCATAGATTTTGTTGGTGTTTCGCAAATGGCGTTAAAAGATCCAACCACCTACGCGCATCATTTGGAAGCCTCGCATGTAGAAATCGCGGCTTTTGGCGGCATGTTTTTGTTGATGGTGTTTTTTGGCTTTATTTTTAATGCCGATAAAGAATTGCATTGGTTAGGTAAAATTGAAGAAAAATTGTCTTCTTTTGGTAAGTTGGAAGCGGTGGAAATTATCGCTTCATTAGGTATTTTATTGATTACTCAAAAGCTTATTCCTGCTGAAATCCGCTTGGAAGCATTGGTAGCGGGTTTATCTGGCGTTATTTTATTCGTCATAGTTGACAGTTTATCGGCTTTGTTTGAAGACAAGGATGAAGGTGAGCAAATAGCCAATGCGGTCAAAAAATCAGGCATCATGAGCTTTTTATATTTAGAAGTATTGGATGCTTCATTCTCATTTGATGGCGTTATCGGCGCGTTTGCGATTACCCAAGACGTTGTCATTATCATGTTAGGTTTGGCTATTGGTGCCATGTTTGTACGAAGCTTGACTGTGTATTTAGTGCGCCAAGGCACATTGGATGAGTACGTGTTCCTGGAACACGGCGCGCATTACGCCATCGGTATCTTGGCAGGCATTATGTTAGTGAGTATGACCCACGAAATTCCAGAGGTTGTGACTGGTCTGGCTGGTGCAATTTTGATTGCCTTGTCAGTATGGTCTTCAGTTCGTTATAAAAAAGCACATCCATCAGAATAAGTTTTGTTTGTACCCAAGCAGCTTTATTTGCTGCTTGGGTACACGACTTTCCCAGTCGCTCCACTAAAAAAGAATGGTTTAAATGCCAAGTTTTGACCCAACCTATGGTTATACACTGGAAAAATTACTCTGTGTTCAGCCACCTCCAGAGCCCGATGGTTTTGCCGATTTTTGGCGGTCAAGATACCAGAACGCTATTGCGATTGATTCGCAGCCGCAACTTAGCAATCGGCGTGATCATAGTCCGCAATTTGACTGCTACGATTTCTATTATCATTCCACCGGCAATTTTAAGATTGGTGGTTGGGCGCTAGTGCCTAAGCAAGGCAACATCACCCGAGGCGTGATTGTTGGACATGGTTACGGCGGCAGAGAAGCACCTGATTCCCATTTACCTATCTCGAATGCCGTGTTTTTATTCCCCTGTTTTCGGGGCATATCACGCAGCAAACGTTCGCCTGTTTCTGATGATCCCCGTTACCATGTAATACACGATATCAATAATCGTGACCGTTATATTCTAGGCGGTTGTGTGGAAGATTTATGGCTGGCCGTATCCGCAATGCAGCGCTTGTTTCCAGTGGTGACAGGCCATATCGGTTTGCTGGGTATTAGCTTTAGCGGAGGCATAGGCGCCCTGGCTCTGCCTTGGGATAAACGAATTCAGCGGGCACACTTTAACGTCCCCAGTTTTGGAAATCATCCCATACGCCTGCAATTACCCACTTGGGGCAGCGCGGCGGCCTTGCAGGAATATCAGCAACAGCATGGTAATATTCTGGCAACATTAAGCTATTATGATGCTGCAATCGCTGCAAAAAACATCCATGTACCTGTGCATGTAGCGGCGGCGTTAGCTGATCCAGTGGTTGCGCCTCCCGGGCAATTTAGCATTTACAATGCGTTGCCCGCGCAAAAAAGATTGTTTGTGTTAGAGCAGGGGCACGCGGAATATCCTAATAAAGCCAATCAGGAAAAAATGTTACTAACTGAATTAAAAGAGTTTTTTAACGACTTATGAATACGGAGTATCATCGTTGGTATAGTCCAAGGTTATATAGGGATATGGAATTGTTAGTGTATGGTCATGCCGGCGCAAAGGTGCTGGCATTTCCAACTCGCGATGGTCGATTTAACGAATACCAGCACTTGGGTGTTGTGCATGCGCTGGAAGACAAGATAAACGCGGGCCATCTGCAATTGTTTTGTGTGGACAGTATTGATAAAGAATCCTTTTATGGGCACTGGCAGCATCCAGCTGATCGGATTAAACGCCATATTCAGTTTGAAGAATACATTCTGAATGAAGTCATGCCTTTTATGGCATCCAAAAACTCGCATGCCTGTACGATATCGCTTGGTTGTAGTTTAGGTGCTTATCATGCTGCCAACATGGCGTTTAGGTATCCGCAATATTTTCAAAAATTATGCGCTTTTTCGGGCCGGTACGACTTAAATTTGTCGGTTGATCACTTTCACAATTTGTTTGATGGCTATTACGACGAAGATATTTATTTTCACACCCCAACCCACTATTTGCCACAACTGGACTGCCAGTGGCGGTTAGCGCATTTACGTCAGATGGATATGGTGTTTGTCATCGGCAAACAAGATCCGTTTCTGGGTAACAATCATCATTTAAGCCACATTTTATCGTCTAAAGGGATTAACCACGCTATGCACGAATGGGACGGCCGAGCGCATAAAGGGTTTTATTGGCGGAAGATGGTTGGGTTGTATGTGTAATTTTGTGAATATACACGGCTTCGCATGTTTGCTAGCTCCAATTGCCAGTTAGGATTTGATTTGCAGGGACAGCGGATGCCGAATAAGCGGCTTATAAAAATGTAGGTGCGATTAGCTTGGGTAATCGCAGTATTGAAGCCTAACCTGCCTCCGATTACGCTATCGCTAATTGGAGTTACGCGGTGATTGCAATTTAAATTTTAGAATTGAGTTGGCCACAGGCGGCTAATACATCATCGCCTTTTACGCCCCTGATTAAAGTCGGAATTTTAAACGTATCTAAAACTTCCTTAAACCGTTCCACTTTATCCAAGTGCGGACGCTGGTAACGCGCCCCAGGAAATTCGTTAAATGGAATCAAGTTTATATAAGCTCTTTTACCCGCCAGTACCGTGCCCAATTTTTTAGCATCTTCTGGCGAATCATTAAAATCTTTTATCAGAATATATTCATAAGTAATAAATTGCTTTTTATTTAAAGGCACCTTGTCAATATAGGTTAATACCTCATCCAGCGGATATTTTTTATTAATGGGAATAAGCTCATTCCGCTTTTCTGCAAAAGGTGAATGTAAAGATAATGCAAGGTTAACGCCAGGAATTTCCTGGCTCCATCTTTTAAGCCCGGGAATATAGCCCGCCGTTGAAATCGTAATTTTTTGAACACCAATTGAAGTGCCGTGTTGTGATAAAAAAATTTCACAGGCTTTTTTAACGGCGTCAAAATTATGTAAAGGCTCGCCTTGCCCCATAAACACAATATTTAAAATCCGCTCTTCACCAGGCCTGTTGGTTGCCAACCAACGCCAAGCCTGTATAAACTGGCCAACAATTTCGCTGGTGGTTAAATTTCTTTTTAGCCCTTGTTCTCCGGTAAAACAAAAAGAACAATTCATGGCACAGCCAACTTGCGATGAAAGGCAAATGGAATATTTATTATTAAACGGAATAAGGACTGTTTCTATTTTATGATTATCTTTCAGCTTAAAAAGAAACTTTACGGTTCGATCTTTGGTTGATTCCTTAACCGTATCGATTTCAGGTAGAGAAAAGTCGAAATTATGTTCAATAAAGGCCAATGAACCTTTTGCAATATTATCAGTGCATTGAACATTTTCCTTTTTCTTATAATGCCAATTAAAAAGCACAGCCGCTGCTGAGCTGTTTAAATTATGCTGATTTAGAATTGATTCTAAATCAGCATAATTTAGGTCGTAAAAAGATTGTTTCAAAAAGTTTCTCCAAGTAATATCAATATTTTACCAAAACCTATTAGTTTGAAGTATTGGATTTTATTTCTGTAAACGACACTCTTCATACCGGTCTAATCGCTCACATTTTATGAGTGACAATCTCAATCCCCGCCTGTTGATACTCCCGATAACGGTTTCTGCCAAATTGTTTGGTTTCCTCGCTGTCATCTAAAATTTCCAGAATTCTTTCGATGTGTTGAAAATCTTGTGGGCAATGGGATGATAAGTTGATGACGGTGTGCCGCCAGTTATCTGGCGGTGGCACTGATCCAATCAAAATTGCCAATTCTGTGTTGGGCTGTTCGCCAGTGTATAGCTGGTGGGGGATAAAGCTGCCTGCTCTGAAAGTCCAAAGCAAATCATCCATTTGCTTGCTTTGTTCAGCAGTATCGGTCAGCACATAACAAAAGCAGTCACTGCGATAGGCTTTTTCTATTAACTTGCAGGCGAACAGATTGCGTTCTGCTTGCGATTCCGATTGCAGTACGTAAAAGCTGACTTCTGGCATCGTTAAAAATTAGATTTTAGTAGGATTGCTTAAAACGCTAGTTCTTGCTTATGCAGAAACTAGCGTAACTCGGTTATTTTAAGCAAACGGCTAATTAGGCACTTGCACGGTTAATCAGATACTGACATAACAGCGGTACCGGTCTGCCGGTGGCGCCTTTGGCTGGACCGGTGCGCCACGCTGTGCCTGCAATGTCCAAATGGGCCCAGCGGAAGTTTTCTGCAAAGTTGGCTAAGAAACAGGCTGCGGTAATGGTGCCCGCATCTTTACCGCCAATGTTGGCCAGATCAGCAAAATTAGATTTTAACTGTTCCTGGTATTCTTCCCATAATGGCAAGCGCCATAGGCTGTCTATGGCCGTGTTGCCAGCCGCAATCAAGTCATTGCATAAAGCATCGTCGTTGCCCAATAAACCGCTCGGTACTCGGCCTAATGCAACCAAAACAGCGCCAGTTAACGTCGCCAGGTCGATAACCACTTCGGGATTAAAGCGTTCGGCGTAGGTTAGGGTATCGCACAAGATTAACCGGCCTTCGGCATCTGTGTTTAATACTTCTATGGTTTTGCCGGACATGCTGGTGAGTATGTCGCCAGGTTTGTTGGCATCGCCATCAGGCATGTTTTCTGATGATGGCACCAAACCAATGATGTTTAGCGGTAAATTCATTTCGGCAGCCGCTTGTAAAGTGCCCAATACCGCAGCACCGCCACACATGTCGTATTTCATTTCATCCATGCCCAGGCCTGGTTTTAAAGAAATACCGCCAGCATCAAAAGTCAGGCCTTTGCCGATTAAAACGATAGGTTTGGCATTTTTTTCGCCACCTTGATAGTTAATGCAGATTAGCTTGGCTGGCTGGCGGCTGCCACGGGATACCGCCAGGAAAGAACCCATGCCCAATGCCTGCATTTCCGCTTCTTCCACGATATTAATGCTAAGCTTGCTGGATTGAGTTCCAATGGCTTGCGCTTGTTCTGCCAAGAAGGTGGGCGTGCAAACATTGCCGGGCGAGTCGCCAAGATGCTTTGCTAAAGCCACGCCTTTTGCGATGGCCAAGCCTTGAGTTAAGCCTTTATTTGCGGCATCGCTTTGGTCAACAGGTACATGGATACGCAGGGCTTCCAGCTTGCAATCGATTTCTTTATTGGTTTTATGGGCAGTGTATTGGTAAGCTGCATCATTAAATACTTCAACAATCTGCCTGCTTTTCCATTGCCAGTTGCTGTCAACCACGTCGGTTTCTGCCAGAGTGCACACAACGGTTTTAATGGCGGATTTTTTAAGGCTGTTTGCGGCGGCGGTCAGGGCGGCGCGGTAGTTTTTAGCGGTGATGTTGTCCTTTTTGCCTAAGCCAACCAGCAAAATACGATCAATGTTGCTGTCAGGTAGTGCGTTTAACAAAATGGTTTCGGCATTTTTGCCGGTGATGTCGCCACGCTTAATCACCTTGTCAATCAAGCCTGATGTTTGGGCGTTTAAGGCGGTGGCAGTTGGGCTAAGTTGTTGGTCTTGATAGACGCCAACAATCAAACAATCACATAGCAGTTTTTCTAACGGCAGGGTTTCTATAGAATAGTCCATAATTTAGTTCGGTTAGTTGCTGAAAAAGATAAAAAATCTTGGGTGTTGGCCAAGATGGGCTGTTGGTAAGTACTTTAAATTAGTTTCCGGCCACAAAGCCAGTTAAGCTGAATTATACAACACAACGATTGATTTTAATTGGGGAGATGGGCTTGATAGCAGATGGTTTAAAAAACGGCTCAAAGCAAAGGCAAAAATTTATTACTGTGTTGGATAAAATGATCGCCAGCGATATAGCCAGAACACTGTTTGCGGTGTGGTCTGTGCTGGTGGTGATTATCGTTAGCAAAAAATTTATTCGGGTGTTGGAAGAAGCGGTTGAAGGCCAGATTTCCAATGAAACCATCCTGACAATTTTAGGCTTTAAAACCTTGCAGGTTGCTATTGGTTTTTTGCCGGTAGCGTTGTTTATGTCGTTGTTAATGGTTTTGGGCAGAATGTATCGCGACCAGGAGATGGCGGCGGTTGCTTCCGCGGGTGGTGGCTCGGCGACGATTTATCGTGCGGTATTTTTAATGGTATTTCCGCTGTCGGTGTTATCAATCGCATTATCGTTGTACGCCTCGCCTTGGGCAGAAGCAAGCATTGGCGCATTAGAACGTCATGATGAGCAATCTTCTGATTTAAGAGGTGCTGCGGCTGGAAAATTTACCGAATATAGTCAAGGCGATTTGGTGTTTTACGTTGAAAGCATTGGCTCGGATAATAAAATGCACACTGTGTTTGTGCAAAACCGGCAGCATGGCAATTTGGAGATTATTAACGCCGACACCGCCGTGTTGCAAGATACACCTGATGGCCGGTTTATTGTGATGGAGCACGGCGAGCGAGTTATTGGGGAACCGGGGGATGTAAATTATGTGCTGGAAAATTTTGATGAGTACGCCGTGCGTATGGAAGAAAAAGATATGACGGTAAAGTTTAACCGCGCAGCCGTGCCAACAGATAAGTTGCTGAAAACAAAAGTACCGCATGATAAAGCGGAACTGCTAAAGCGTTTATCCATTCCCCTGGGCACGCTGTTATTAAGTTTTCTTGCCGTACCATTGGCCCAGATTTCGCCCAGGGGTGGGGTTTACGGCAATATGCTGGTGGGTTTTTTAATTTATTTTACTTACGGTAATTTAACACGTATCAGTCAGGCCTGGATAATTAAAGGCGGTATGTCCATTTGGATGGCGGGGGCATTAGTAAATATTGGCTTGCTGATAGTGGGCTTTGTGTTGCTTGCCAGATTATATGGTTGGCAATGGCTGCTGATAAAGGCAAAACAAAGGATAGGCCGATGAATGTAATCAATAGATATATTGTTTGGGAAATCGTTAAAGGCTCGCTGATAGCCTTGCTTTTATTGGTCACTTTATTTGATTTATTTACGTTTAGTGATGAATTGGACGATCTTGGCAAAGGCACTTATGGATTAAAACAGGTCATTTATTATGTTTTGCTAACTTCGCCAGTGGTTTTTTACGAGGTTATGCCGGCTTCCGCCTTGTTGGGCTGTCTATTTGTGCTTGGTGCGATGGGCAATAACCGCGAATTAATTGCAATGCGTGCGGCGGGCATATCGACTACCGGTATCGTCAAGGCGGCATTAATGGCTGGCGCTTTTCTAGTGGCTGTTGCTGTTTTAGTTGGCGAAAGTATTGCGCCTATTTCAGAGCGCGCTGCGCAAATGATAAAAGTAACTACCCAAAATCAGCATATAGCTTTGGAGGCAAAGTACGGCATCTGGTTGCGTGAAGATAATAGCTTTATCAATGTCAGAAGTATAAATAGCGATGGCAGTCTGGGTGACATCATGCGATATGATATGGATGCTGCGCATCATTTAACGCAGGTGGCGCACGCCGTGCGCGCCTCTTATTTAGGCAATAAGCAATGGCGGCTGGAGCAGATAAAACAATCGCAAGTTTCAACTGAACAGGTGACGAGTAATACCTTAAATGATCAAACATGGCAGTCTTCTATAGCGCCGGATTTGTTAAAGATAGCTGTCGTCAAATCGGACAACTTATCGATTATGGATTTAGCCAAGTATGTGCAGTTTTTAAAGCATAACCATCAAAAATCGCAATCCTTTGAACTGGCATTATGGGGACGGATTGTTAATCCATTGGTTACTTTTGTGATGATTTTGGTCTCAGTACCTTTTGTTATTACCATTAATCGCGGTAGTAACGTGGGTGCCAGGATGATGATTGGCGTGGTGATTGGCATGGGATTTAACATCCTGGATCGAATCACTAACCACTTGGGGTTAATCTATGATTGGAGCGCGCCAATCGTTGCTTTTTTGCCAAGTGTGGCGGTATTTATTATTGCACTGATGGCATTGCGGCGAGTTCAATCATAACAACGCATTAAGTAATGCCAAGCCCGATACAATCTAATGTTATTCCTTCTGCCATGAGGGAGGAATAACATAAAGGGGGCTTAACTTAACGAAGCGCGCTTAACGCGTCGCTAATTTGGTGTTTAGCTTCATGCAAAATCGATAAAGAATGCTCGGGTGATAAAGAAAAGTTTTTTAACTTGCTGGCGGCAGGGATGGACGTAATCGCCGGATAGTTGGATATTTCGCTCTTGCCGATTTTGCTGTGTAAACGGGATAGCACAACAATGTCGATTAAGCTAAGTGACTCAGAGGTATCTTGATACCAGTCTTCTGCGTACACAGGAATTTTGACAAACTCTTCCGAAAACCCCCAATTCATCAATATCTTATAACCGATGGGGCCGTTAACCAAGTGTAATGCCTGCTCAATATCTTGTTCGGAGCAATAATCCTTGGGCAAATTGGCGGCAAAATTTAAAAAAGGCACCATGCCAATGTTGCTGATCAACCCAGCCAACAGTGCTTCTTCTGGATTCGCTTGTTTACTGACTCTGGCTAATACGGAGCTTAGCGCAGATATGTAAAGGCTTTGCTTCCAGATTTTATCCAGGATTTTTTTGATGGAAGGTGAATTACTTTTAAAAATATGGTTTAAGCTCAGGCCGATGACTAAATTTCTAGCCGCGATCAAACCAATTCGGTTGACGGCTTCCAAACAACTTTTTGCGGGCAGGTTGCTAACATATAACGGGCAATTGGCTATCTCAACCAATTTGGCTGAAATGACAGGGTCCAGTTGGATAATTTTAACTGCATCTTGGATACCTATATCATTTTGAATGGCGTTTCTAAGTTTAAGTGCAATGCTGGGTAAAGATGGGATTTCCAGCTCTTCGTTTTCGTAATGTTCAGCAAACGTTTGCAGTAGTCGGTTGTTTGACAGTGATTCTGGAATGATCAACTGTGAAAATTCAGTGGATGTTGAATCCTTACTGGACATGATCTTTTGCGAAACACGCAAGATGCTGACATCCGTTTTGGCCACTGCCGTGGTTGTATGCTTTGCTCCGCTTGATAAGGGAAACTTGGCTTTTGCAGTGCCACTGACGACATCATAAGTATTTTTCAGGTCGTCAGTCAGTACGACTTCGCCTTTTAATAAATACAGCGCAGAGTCTGTTTCTTCACCAAGATTGAATAGCGTGGTCTTTTTTGGAAATACTTCGGATTTGTGATTGCTGGCAAAGGCTTGCAACATTTCCATGTTGAAATTTCTAATGGGTATCAACTCTTTTAACGTTTCAACAGATAATATTTCTGAGGCAAGGCTACCGGTTGCGCCGGCCTTGTTTTTTCCTTGAAAAAAAGGCGTCAAAAAAGACATGCTTATTTCCTAAAAAACATAGAGCAAATATTAATATTCATTTCAAACTTTTGATACGTTATTGCTTAATAAATAATAGACCATTAAAGGTCAAGTTTAGCATAGAAGCAGATTTTGGTTACTAAATGCCGTTAGCTTTTGCTAATTGCACGATTTTTGTTTGTAATCCATTCACTCCAGGAGCCGGCATAGAGTTTGGAACCACTGAGGCCCGCATATTCCATAGCTAACAGATTGTGACAAGCGGTCACACCGGATCCGCATTGGTGCACAACATCAGCAGGCTTTGTGTTGCCTATCAGTTTAGAAAATTGTTCGCGCAATTGATCTGGCGGTAAAAATAAACCATTTTTAAGATTTAATTGGAACGGCCTGTTTAATGCGCCTGGAATATGGCCAGCGACCGGATCGACGGGTTCCTGTTCGCCTCGAAATCGTTCGGGCGTTCTGGCATCTATCAGGCAAATGTGGTGAGTTGCAAGCCCATTTTGGACGTTTTCAGCATTTAGCCATTGTTTTTCATCAATATAAGCTCTAAACACGGAAGGCTGGATGACTGGCAACTTAGTTGTGACAGGAAAGCCCTGCTTTTGCCACTGCTGTATCCCGCCATTTAATACAGCAACCGCATCATGACCCAGGGTTTTTAAAAGCCACCACAATCGGCCTGCAAATGCACCGCCGGCATCATCGTAAACCACCACCTGGCTTTGGTTGTTTACCCCACATTGCCCCAATTTAGCACTCAAATTGCCAAAGTTGGGTAACGGGTGGCGGCCGGTTAAGGCGGTGACTTGGGATGATAAATCTTTATTTAAATCAGCGTATCGCGCGTTGGTTATATGACCAAATCGGTAACACTTTGCACCAGCGCCGCTGTCGGCTAAGGAAAATCGACAATCAATCACTACCCAGTTGGGATTATTAATGTTTTGCTGAAGTTCAGTTGCAGTAATCAGAGTTTTGTATGTCATGGGTTATACCGTTAAGATAATTTTGCCAATATGTTGACTGCTTTCCATTAATGCATGGGCTTGATTTGCGTCTTCAAGGTTAAAAGTACTGTTTATAACAGGTCTGATTTTACCATTTGCCAGTAATGGCCAAACGATTTGTTGTAATTTGTTGGCTATCGCTGCCTTAAAGTCGTCATTTCTGGCGCGTAACGTGCTGCCGGTGATGGTTAGCCTTTTTAGCATGATTGGTAATAGGCTTAATTCTGCTGATATGCCGTGTTGCAAAGCAATTTGTACCAGGCGCGCATCTTCTGCCATACATTTTATGTTGCGTGGTAAGTAATTGCCGCCAATCATGTCTAAAATAATGTTTACACCTTGCTGGTTAGTCAACTGGTTAACTTCGGTGACGAAATCTTGTAGTTGATAGTTAATTGCGGCATCGGCACCCAGTGTCATGCAGAATTGACATTTTGCTTCACTGCTGGCGGTTACGAAAATGCGGCCACCAAAAGCTTTTACTAATTGTATGGCGGTCGTGCCAATGCCGCTCGTGCCTCCATGAACCAGTACAATGTCATGTTTACTGAAATTAGCACGGTCAAACACATTGCTCCAGACGGTGAAAAAAGTCTCAGGAATGCCAGCGGCTTCAATAAAGTTATGATGGCTGACAATTGGCAAGCAAAGCGGCGCGGAAGCAAGGCAATATTCAGCATATCCACCGCCCGTGACCAGTGCGCATACTTTATCGCCTATATTTAAATTGGCAACATTTGCGCCTAATTTAACAATTGTACCGGCGATTTCCAGGCCGGGTATATCCGAAGCACCAATGGGCGCAGGATATAAACCTTTGCGCTGCATAATGTCGGGTCGGTTGACGCCTGCTGCGGCAACTTGTATCAATACCTGGTTTTCAGATGGTTGCGGTATCGGGCGTTGTGTTGGCTTAAGTGTTGCGCTATCTGCAATGGTCATTGCAAGCATGGTTTTATTCGCTGACATGTTTACCGTGCATCAATAAAGAAATTGCAGGTATTATATGTGCCAGACATTTTCGTAAACAATAATATAAGTAGGATAGATCATAATGGTTCGTGTGGGTATCGTTGGCGGCACTGGTTACACTGGTGTCGAGTTGCTAAGATTATTGGTGCTGCATCCACAAGTTGAGGTGGCGGTAGTTACTTCCAGAACGGATGCCGGGCAGCGGGTAGATTCAGTTTATCCCAATTTACGCGGCTATATTGACGTGTTATTTACTGCACCGGATCTGAATTTGTTGTCAGAATGTGATGCGGTGTTTTTTGCCACGCCCAACGGTACCGCCATGCTGATGGCTAAACAATTGTTAGCTGCTGGCGTAAAAGTTATTGATCTATCTGCCGATTTTCGTTTGAAAGATGCGCAAGAATGGAGCCATTGGTATGGGATGGAGCATGCTTGTCCTGATTTATTGCCGGAAGCTGTCTATGGATTGCCAGAAATTAATCGTGCCGCAATCAAAAATGCCCGATTGATTGCTTGTCCTGGCTGCTATCCAACGTCAGTACAGCTAGGATTTTTGCCATTGCTGGAAAATAATTTGATTAATATTGAGCATTTAATCGCCGATGTTAAATCCGGAGTCAGTGGCGCAGGTCGCAAAGCTGAGTTGGCCACGTTAATGAGCGAAACGGGTGAAAGTTTTAAGGCTTATGGCGTTGCTGGACACAGGCATTTGCCCGAAATTAAGCAGGGTTTGAGTATTGTTGCAGGTGAATCGGTGGGGTTAACGTTTGTGCCGCATTTAACGCCAATGATTCGTGGCATTCATGCAACACTGTACGGTCAATTAACTGGCAAGGCAGAAGACATTCAGCATTTATTTGAGCAGCGTTATCGTGATGAGCCATTTGTTGATGTTTTGGCGCAAGGCTCTCATCCAGATACCCGCAATGTGCGCGGTAGTAATCAGTGTCAAATTGCCATTCACCAACCGCAAGGTGGTAATGTCGTCGTTGTATTGTCGGTCATTGATAACTTGGTTAAAGGCGCGGCAGGGCAAGCAATACAAGCGATGAATTTAATGTTTGGGCTAAATGAAACAACGGGCTTGAAAGTAGTAGCTCTCTATCCATAATTCTTGACTACTCCGCTGGGTATAGTCATAATCAAAGTATATTAATCTGATTATAAGTGTGAATTCTGATGACAAATCCAATTATTTTTACTGATAGCGCGGCTTCTAAGGTCGGCGAATTAATCGCCGAAGAAGGCAATGATAATTTAAAGTTGCGGGTATACGTGTCTGGGGGCGGATGTTCCGGCTTTCAGTATGGATTTACCTTTGACGAAGAAGTCAATGAGGATGATACCTGTGTTGAGAAAGGCGGGGTAACTGTGTTGATTGATGCGATGAGCATTCAATATTTAACAGGCGCTGAAATTGACTACAAGGAAGATTTGTCAGGATCGCAGTTTGTTATACGAAATCCAAATGCGACAACCACATGTGGTTGTGGATCGTCTTTTTCTGCTTAACAAAAAAGGGCGACATAAGTCGCCCTTTTTATTAAGTACAAATTATCAATAAACTATTGATAATTTGTACGGATTTGGTTTTTTGCAAATAAAGATCTTGCTTTAGCTTTGTTGAGTTGGACTAAAGAAAATTGTGTTTTTAGCTTAAACGCAGTGTATTGTTCTTCACTGATTGGCGGAGCTTGAGTTGATTTAGCAGTCAGTGGATCTTGATGTACACCATCAATTCTAAATTCATAATGTAAATGCGGTCCAGTTGCTAAACCAGTTTGGCCCACGTAACCAATAACATCACCTTGCTTAACCGGGGATCCTTCCTGTAAATCTCTTTTAAAATTAGATAAATGGGCGTAAACGGTTTCAAAATGCCCGCCATGCTCAATAATAATTACTTGGCCATAACCACCCTGGCGTCCCAGAAATGCAACTTTACCATCACCAGTCGCTTTAACAGGCGTGCCCGTTCTTGCGGCGTAATCAACACCCTTATGTGCTCTAATTCTGTTCAGTACAGGATGTCTGCGATGCGGGTCGAAGCGAGAACTAATACGGGCGAAGTCAACCGGCGTGCTTAAAAAAGCCTTCCGCATACTTCTTCCGTCAGGTGAGTAGTAATTGGTCGTTCCATTTTCATCTTGGAATCGAACAGCAACGTAAGTACTGCCTTGAGTAACTACTTCCGCAGCGATTATCTCGCTGTTATCCCCGCCTGGGGCTTTTTCGTAAACTACAGTAAAACGATCGCCTTCGCTAAGGTGGGATGCAAAATCAATGTCCCACGCGAATATATCGGTTAATTGGTGTACCAGGTTTTCAGATAAGCCAGCTTGTTGCCCGGCTTCTTCTAGCGAAGTACGCACGATAGCTTGTGCGCTATAAACCTGGCCTGGGAGTTTTCTCAGAGGTAACTTGATACTTTGCTCTTCACGCCTTGCAGTAAGTACAGGGTTGTTAAAAGAACTGATTTTGGAATTAACTCTGACAGAAAAGTCGTCAAGATTTCGAGTAGCGACCAGCGTTGTGAACGGGTTTGTTTGGTAGCTTACTTCTTCCAATTCACCTAAATAGTTGGTTTTAATCTCTAAGGTATTGCCTGGAATAATGCTTTCAAATTGCCTGCCAGCCTCATTGGCAGTGATAATTTGCTCCAAATCCAATCTGCTTAGATTGAGTTTGGAGAAAATGGTAAAGATGGTCTCTCCAGGGCGAATTCTGTGCAGAATGGTACCTTGGTGAGTCTTCTTGATATGTTTTGAGTATATGATGGTTGGGGCTTGGTGTCTCAATTTGGCTGGCTTAGCATAGCCAGTCGTCGATGTAGCAACTGAAACAAGTCCCAAGATCAGTGTCTTATATATTTTAATTTTCACGATACTTTGGTTAAGTTGTTGAAATTTAATTCAAAGTTAAAAAAAATGTCCTTGTTTTTAAGACATTCTATAGCTTTTTTCCTGCTTTACCTAATTATAGACTAATAATTTTTTATTCGGTTGCAATTGATATTAACTCTATAATTCGAAAATTGAAACTGTTTATAGGCTTGGAGAATTAAATTGCAAGAAGAAAAATTGAAGCTGCTACTTAGAGGAATTGACGAAGTTTTAGTAGAGCAGGAGCTGGTAAAAAAATTACAAGAAAATCGACCGCTACGTATTAAAGCCGGTTTTGATCCGACCGCACCTGATTTGCATTTGGGGCATACTGTTTTAATCAACAAACTTAAGCAGTTTCAAGATTTAGGGCATCATGTTTTGTTTTTGATCGGTGATTTCACTGGCATGATTGGTGATCCAACCGGAAAAAATGTAACGCGTAAACCGCTGACCCATGAAGAGGTGCTGGAGAACGCAAAAACTTATCAAGAGCAGATATTTAAGATATTGGATCCAGATCGCACAGAAGTTATGTTTAACTCAACATGGATGAATGCGATGTCACCCGCGGAGTTAATTCAGTTGGCGGCAAAACATACCGTGGCCAGAATGCTGGAGCGGGATGATTTTAGTAAGCGCTTTAAAGGAGGGCAGCCAATTGCTATCCATGAGTTCTTATATCCCTTAATACAAGGCTATGACTCTGTAGTTATGAAGGCTGATGTTGAATTAGGAGGTACGGATCAAAAATTTAACCTGTTAGTCGGTCGTCAGTTGCAAGAAGTGTATGGGCAAAAGCCGCAAGTTGTCATCACTATGCCAATATTGGAAGGCTTGGGCGGTGTGCAAAAAATGTCAAAATCCTTAAATAACTATGTTGGTATAGCGGATGCCCCGGATCAGATGTTCGGAAAATTAATGTCAATTTCTGATGATCTTATGTGGAGATACTATGAGTTGCTGAGTTTTAGATCGATGGATGAAATCCAATTATGGAAAACAGAATGTGAGCAGGGGGCTAATCCTCGCAATTACAAGGTTAAGCTTGCGCAAGAAATTATAGAGCGGTTTCATGATAAAGATGCCGCAGATAAAGCATTGGAAAATTTTGAAGCAATGTTTAAGCGTGGCGCAGTGCCTGATGACGTTTTAGAGGTGGAATTGCATTCAAGCACAGGTGCGGGTTATGCGTTATCCAATATATTAAAAGATTCTGGGTTAACGGAGAGTACGTCTGAAGCAATGCGTCTTATAAAACAGGGAGCAGTTAAAATTGACGGCGAAAAAGTAGCTGATCCGGGATTGTCTGTGACGCCTAATGTTGAACATATCTTTCAAGTTGGAAAGAGAAAGTTTTTAAAGATAACAATAGTTTAGTGCAGGGATGGCAGTGCATTGTTAAAATAACCAAAATAACTTTTGACAGACACGAAGAAGTAGGTATAATGCACGGCTCACTTGGACGGAACGAGAGTGGTTAGGAAAGGGACTGAAAACGAAGTGAAAAATAAAGTTTGACAAAGTTTATCTGGTCTGTATAATTGTCCAGCTCAACACAGCGAAAGCTAAGCTCTTTAACAACATGGTCAAAATAATTT
>Ga0208264_1000124_pt1 | contig 39996 bp, 26 predicted proteins | sample LakWasMet31_HOW6_2_FD_183873 | JGI IMG/M metagenome (GOLD analysis project Ga0208264, IMG submission 183873) | Freshwater sediment methanotrophic microbial communities from Lake Washington under simulated oxygen tension - Sediment Metagenome... | ecosystem: Environmental > Aquatic > Freshwater >... | reverse complement strand
TATAGGCTCTATCATTGAAACCAATCAAATGGTTGTAATTCGATTCTCGGATAATTCACAGTTTGGTTATGAATATGTTCGTCCTGTTTCGGCAATCGACCCACAGAAGACTATCGACCTTAACATGAAAAAACACCCAAAGGAGACATTCAATAATACTATGTGGCCTCATGATTTCAAGTTCGCTATTGTCAACACACTTCAGATACCCTAAAACCTTAAAAATCATAGGTATATCCAAGCCATACGTTGGTATTATCAAAACCTTTTATTTCATTTTTCTTCTTACGGCTACCGTGTTGTAGGCCAAGGGTTATTGATGCAGATTCGTATAAGGCATAACTTAATTGCACACCTCCCAGATAAACCGCTTCGGGATTTGCAAAGTGTTCATCTAGGCGATTTTGCGTTGTAAAATTGTTTTTTTCAAAGTCGAAATCAAAGGCTAGCTTCAATTTATCGGTGAGTTCGGTTTCTATTTCAATTGATGCATAATGAGTATGGTAGGAAACATCGTCATTTAATTCGATTGAGCGTTGATTTCTGGCATTGCCATTTTCAAAGTGATAGCCAAAAAACAGTTCGGTATCTTTTCCCAGTTTTACGCTAAAGTGTGTGCCAAGCGTCCATAGGTCGGTGCTTCTATGTTTAAAAACAGCATCGTAATCTCGTATACCATACCGACCCAAAATGTGCATTTCAAGCCAATCCGTCAGTTTTTGCTCGACGTGGATTGACCAGATATTCGAAGTCAACGTTTCTTTGCCTTCAACGGGATTGCCGATTTCTTGTTCTACGGAATTCTGCCCTAAAAAGCGATCAGGAATGAAACGATACATTGCACTGATAGTGGTGTCCGTATCAAATTGATGATTAAGGGCGGTTTGAAAAGCAGCATGGGTAAAATCTGTATTTTGGGCAAATACATAACCACCTGCCTTGGCAAAAAATGTTGTTTTACCAAAATTATCCGGTAGTTGCCACAACAAGGCTGCCGTAGGTTCATAAACAAAATCAGAACGCCCTATAGGGTTGTCGATTGTCGGCTGGGTAGGGTCGTCTAATAAAGAGAGCTGCCGGGTAACGGTAAAAAGCGATGCGTCGTCGGTGTAAAAGCCATTGTTTGTTAGTTCGACCCTGTAATCAGCCAGAGCAGTATTTAGCGATACCAACGACAGCACAAGGCAAAGTGCATTGATTTTCTCAAGCATTATCATCGATACAAAGCACCCGCCCAATCGTTCTGAAAACAGATTTATTTTAAGGGTGATAAGGTCGGCATGCCTTCCACATAGATCCAATCCGTGCTTTGTGCAGGAACATGGCAGCCCAAGCAATCGGTTTTATAGCTCGTAGAGACATTTTTTGCGGTGTCGCCTGTTTTAATTAACGCCCAGCCCCAACCATCGCCCCAGCTTGGGTTGTTCGGGAAACGCCCCTTAGTGTCCTTGACCATGACAAACCATTGCTTTATTTCTTTAGTGGCATGGCTTACGCCTTTTCCGGTCGTATAATTCCCAGAAGCCGACACTCTCAATTCTTTTACAATGGTTGCGCCATCAGGCCATTTTCCGGTGCTGCGATAACCATCCACAGCAGTTGCTTCAGCATAAACATCATGAAAGCCACCGGCATCGCCTTCCGGTACAAACCAAGTGCCTAGGTGTACCATCGTCCTTCTAAAGTCGTCAGGTAATTTGATGTTTCCTGTACCATCCACATAAGGTGAGAAAGCATTGACATCATTCGATTTTATGCTCTCGGCGTATATTGATGTTGTACCGCAAACAGTTAGCGATACAGCTACCGCGATTATTAATTTCTTGCTGTGTTTAAAGTTGAACATTAAGAACTCCTCATCTAAATTAAGGGCAACAACGTAAAATAGCGTATTTTTAGAGTCGGCCTTGTTAATAGCAATATCTAAACAAGGCCGACAATCAGTTAGCGAGTTGCTAACCCTAATGGACGACCAAAGAGATCACCCCGGCTAGGCACGTTATAAGGTGAATATTTCGATTCGCTTATCTTTCCGTCTTCACCGATTTGAAGGACATTCAACGTACTACCATCACCAACAGGCGTATCAGCGAATGTGCGGTGTTTAATGGTATACAGGTATTTATCATCCGAGCTTAAAGCCATTTGATAAGGAGCGCCATAGCCTCTCAATTCGTAATGCTGGATTTCTTTTGGCTTTCTAGGATCGGCCAGATCATAAACAGAAATGGTATCTGTGGCGTTATTGGTTGTATATGCACGAGTGCCAGCTTTGTTAATAGTAACCCAGCAAATCAATCCGCCACTATTGGGTACTAAGCTCACAAAGGACAGCTTACCGGTATCATCATACTCATACACGGCAAGCTTTGAAGCCGTGACCATAGCAACATAAATTAACGGTTCTTTTGGATGCACTTGTAAGCCAAACATCAGAACATTAGATTTACCCTCACCATTTACGGCTAAACCACCATCAAATGAACCGGGAGGTGCCGTTAGTTCTTGTAACAGAGACAATTTACCCTCTTTGGATATTTCCATTACCCGTATCAATGAGGGTTTTTGATCATTAACTGATTTACCCCACATTTCTTCACGCGCTGGCAAATGAAAGTTGCCGAAATCACCGTCATAGATGAATTTATCTTTGACAATTAATGCCTGTGTTGGTGAGCGTGATGGTGTTTCAAGCTCCAATTTCCCGCCTGGTACCGGGGTCAGTTTGCCATCGGCTGCCACATTAAAGACTGTATAGTTGGGTAAACTACCTGACATGTCTCGACCTGGATCTTCATTTTTATTAACTACGACAATATAGTTTCCTACGATGCCGATACTGACAGGATTTTTGCCGCCTGATGGGAAAGGTGAACCTGGAACGGCTTTTAGCGCTCCATCCTCTTGAACATCGAAAACTGCAATAGTGTCTGAACCGCCATTTACGGTAAATAAACGTTTTTTATCCACACTCAGAACAATTGTTTGGTCCATATCAAAAGGACCGAAATGGGGTAAAGTACATTCGGTTTTCCAGCCAGCACCACCGGCAGGATAAGGTGAGCCTGCGAGCGGAACTAGGCTACCATCGGCATGTTGGTGAAATGCAGCCACCGCATTACCGTTGGGAATGGGATCATTTGTTAGGGTGTAAACAACTGTCGCCAGCTCTTTAGCGTGGGAAGAATTATCATTATGTTGCATTTTTTCTCCTGTTTCTGTTTTCTTCTAAATAGTGTTTTATTGTGGACGAAGATCGCCTAAAGAATTTTTAAGTAAATGGCTATTTGAAGCAATTGTACCCCCTTGCACCAGCGGTCATGACGCTCAGGTTATCTAGTACCGGACATCCTGCTACAGTTGTAAATTTAGGCTTCTAGCTCATTCTTTTCTGTATCCTTACTTTCCAATACGTTAATTAAATTGCTATCACCATGAAAGGCCGCCTTTGCTATTGGCAGCCCTTAAAATACAGATAAGTTATTTGTAAGGTTCAGGTTCCAGCTTGTCCAATTTACCGCCTGCTCCTTCATTGCCTTTTGCCTTAGCTGCCCTCAGCACAGGATAATATTGGGTAAATACCCAGTCATCGGCCGCTGCAGCCGTATGACAGCTATTACATGACTCAGCTGGTGCTGCCGCCATTTCTTTTTTCAAGGTTCTATGGTTTTCCGTAGAAAACGTGTAGTAAGCCCAATTGCCGGGCTCTTTGGGATTATACTTTTTACTCTTGATCGAAACTTCCAAGCCCGCTATTTCACCCATAAAATAGCCTTTGCCACTGGTGGCTGATGTTGATCCTACCGAAGCCATTTCTTTAACAAACGTGGTTCCATCGCGGAATTTTCCAGTTTTTTTCCACTGCGCCCAACTTTCCGGATCAATATAGACAGAATGAAATTCGGGAAATGCCGCTTTGCCATCGTTCATGTCATTGGGTGTGATTGGGGTTCCTACATATACCCATTCACGATACCCGGTAGGTCGTTGTAATTTACCGTCTTTGAATTGAAAATATTTTTCCGCAAGTGCTGATTCTGTCGCCACTAACAGAGAAATCCCTAATAAAACGATACTTTTTGTTTTCATTATTTTGCCTTGATCGTTGGAATTATTCTTCATTTCAAGTCAGGATAGGGGGCAGGGTCTAAATTGTCGTTTTTTCCGCCCGTTTCTGCCTCACCTTTCCCTTTAGCCAATTTCAGCACGGGATAATACTGGGTAAATACCAAGTCGTCGGCAGCCGCACCGGTGTGGCAGGCATTACAGGCCGCTGCATCCATTGGCGTAGCTTCTTTTTTCAAAGTTTTATGGTCTTCAGTGGAGAAGGAAAAATAAGCCCAGTTGCCGGGCTCATTAGGAAAATATTTCGTACTCTTGATTGAAGCCTCCAAGCCTGCGAATTCGCCCATAAAATAACCTTTACCGCTGGTGGCTGATTTTGAGCCAACAGAAGTCATTTCTTTGATGATGATAGTATTTTCACGGAACTTTCCCGTTTCTTTCCAAGTTTTCCAGCTTACAGGGTCGATGTAGACTGAGTGAAACTCTGGAAAATTAGCTTTGCCGTTATTCATGTCATTAGGTGTCAGCGGTGTGCCGACATAAACCCATTCACGGTAACCGGTCGGACGCAAGAGCTTGCCGTCTTTAATAGTGAAAAGAGAGCTCTCTGCTGTTGCCGCCGTTGCCTTCCTTACTTTTTTATGTTTATGCCCTTTCCCTGAAACAGTGGCACTAACTAGCAGTGAACTTGCTAAACCTAATAAAACCGCTTGTTTGACGATCGTGAAATTTTTTTTCATTGTTATTTTCTCCTTACGATTTAAAAATAGGCATTGTTTAGTAAAATTTTGCTTGTTTTGTATAGCTTAAGCGATCTATTCAGAGCCAGGCTTTACTGAAGGATCAAATAAGTATTTGTATTCACCATAACCTTGGCTTTCGAGGTCATTCTTCGGCACAAACCGTAGTGCCGCTGAATTGATGCAATAACGCAAGCCCGTCGGCTCAGGCCCGTCGGGGAACAAATGGCCGAGATGCGAATTGCTCAACTTTGAGCGTACTTCGGTTCGGATCATGCCATGCTTGCGATCAAGCACTTCTTTCACATTTTTTGGGACAATAGTCCTAAAGAAACTCGGCCAGCCACTCCCGGAATCGAATTTATGCGCCGACGCAAACAACGGCTCGCCGCTGACAACATCAACATAAATTCCTTCATCCTTGTAGTTCCAAAATTCATTCTCGAAGGGACGTTCAGTGCTGCCATTTTGAGTCACTTCACGTTGGATAACCGTCAAATGGGAACAATCAAAATTACAATGATTATGGTTTGCTTTAATCATGTTGCTATCTCTCTTTTATCTGAAAACCAACACACATCCCATCAATGGGTGCGGACTGTATCGTATAACTCTGATAAGGTTTTGAGAAATAGCGATTTAATGGCTTACCATAAGCAACCGTTATGGTTGGCGGCTATAACAGCTTGTGATTATTTTTTTATGGAAGGGTTTTCGAGAGGCTTGCGTTGTAACGAGGGTAATAAACGAATAAGCACAGCATCTTGCAACACAAAATGATGATAAAGTGCCGCGCCGATATGCAAGCCCAATAATACAGGCAGAACAATATCGGCCCCGGTATCGCGGTGAAACTGGGCGAACGGCTCCATAAAAGTGATTAAGGGCATCTGCTTATGTTCGCTCACCCACTGGTGTATCCAAGCAAAGCGCATTAATCCGGGCACATTTATCAATCCCAGCAAAGGAAAATCGAAACCTAAGCCAATGTAAGCCGCAAGGGGTATAGCCAACAGCATGGCGTAAAGCCCGAAACGTACGATGTTTGTCGCCCATTTGATCAATAGCTTAGAAGATTTTCCCGTTGAGATCGGGGAGATAAGTTTGCTGACAAATAACAATAGGGTTAAGACGACCACTAGCACTCCGGCGTTCATGTGCCAAACCAACAAGTACCAATTCATTGGTTCTGTTTGGCTTGTCAACAACAGCCGATAATAACCCGTTGCGTACAGGAAGCTGACCAAGAGCACCACTGCCCAGTGGAGAAAGCAAAAAGCGCGATGATAGCGGCTATCTTTCGGTTTCATTGCATGTGGCTGGGACACAATTTTTGTCATTATTTGTGTTTAAGTGGCTATTTGGCGAATTCCGTTACCGGCCAGGTATAGTTCTTTACTTGCTCTATGAACAAATTGAGCGCTGGCTTGGGTGCTTCATTGTTGGCGGTCACGAACTCGACGGTTCTGGACAGTGGCGGGTTGCGCACAGGACGATGCCCAAGGTCGCTACGCAGTAGCGAATAGCGAGGGATCAAACTCACTCCCATACCTTCGCGAACGATACTTTGAATCCAGTCTTCGCGCTCGCAACGAAAGACCACGTTGAGATCAAGTCCTTTTTCGATATAAAAATTCTGAAACTCTTCCCGGAACTCACAATGAAGCCGTTCAACGTAGCGTTCGTTGGCAATTTCGAATAACGGGACAGTTTTTTGTTTAGAAAACGCATGATCGCTATGGAATGTGATGACCATGTCTTCCTGAAATAATTCGACATGGCGCAGTTGCGGGTGCGGCGAGTGATGCCGCGCAAAAAATGCGCCGTCTAATGCCCCGGATAGTATGAGCTCGGGAATGCTGGCAGGAATAACATCGTGCAAGACTATCGACAACATCGGATGGTTCATCATGAATGAATCCAGCAGACCGGCAATAATATGCGGTCCAATCGTACACATAATGCCTATATTCAACTCGGCAATTTCACCCTCCATCACTGCCTTGGCGGTCGTCCGCACCATGTGCCGAGTCCGGTCGATTTGCTCGAAATGCGTCCTGAGCGATTTTCCCAGTTCGGTGAGCTCGGTGTCCCGGCCATCGCGGCGCAGTAATTCGCCGCCTAATTCAGTTTCAAGCCGCTTAATCGCTTGAGTGAGTGCCGGTTGGCTGACGTAACATTGTTCAGCCGCCTTAGTAAAATTCAAGGTATTGGCAAGGGCGAGAAAATAACGAACTTGATTAAAATCCATGATGATTATCTGACAAAAATATTTATTGGAATATTCGCAACGATAATTTAGGTTTTAACCCTATTTTTCGGACGACTCTTTCACTAACAACTGATCCAGACGCTTTTCGAGTTCCAATAGCTTACGATAGGTGCGGACGTTAACCTCGTAATCCAATTCAGCCCGTTTTTCCGAATAATTGGCTTGTTTGTTTTCACTAATCAGTAGAAAACCCGTGATAAAGACAGCTTCAATCGCTAAAATGAACCCTAACAGACCATAAGGGTATTCATCGAAGTGTTGGATCGGCCCCAGATAACCTTCATTAGCCAATATCCAGAAACTAAACCAGATAACATGGAGCAATATGAAATAAGGATGGGAAATAAATGCTGAAACTTTATCGGCCAAATAGTGTATTTTGGTTTTTTCGCTCTCAAGCTCTTCCAGCACGTACTTAAATTCACCCAGTGCTTTATTGCAATAATGATCGCCGCAATGAAGGTTGCAAAAAACAGCATTTTCAGGATTTTCACCGCCGCATTCCGGGCAGATGATTATTCCTTCCCCAGCTTTCAGCGGTAAGTAATTGGCGCGGTTATCCTTTGTCATGGATTTAGAAGGTTCCTCACTGCCGATTTTTTTAAAAATAGCCATCTAACCCGTCCATCTGAATCAGCTAAAATATCCGGCACTATAGTTGATGACAAAATAGTAGTCAAATAATGCAATTAAGTCATACAAGTCTATGTAACGTTTATGACGTGATTTGCTTCATGTGATTTTATATCCCATAGTTGAAGATAGTATTCCAAAAATAGATATCTGGGGCATTGGATAGATTGGCTGAATGTCTGTTTACAACTTTTTTATGTCAGCTTACAAAAACTCTCATCGGCCGGTTATGGCCGATTGGGTGAGGTCGCCAATGGCTGCTTGGTAGCCCTCCAGTTCGAAGAATTTAAATTTGGTTGACTGGCCGATTTGCTATAAAAATAGGCGGCTTTTTGACTGGAATATTCAGTTTGCTAAAGACTGCAGGAATTTTCGGCGGTTTGGGCTTACACCTCTTGCCAGTTGAATTTCATTGGGGCGCGTCGGGAAAACTGACCATGCTGAGCCTTCTATTCTACAGTTAAAAATCAACGGTCATTCATATGCTCCAGACCTGCGGTAAAATTGAATGAAATAGAAAGCTGAAGGTGTCTACAATATTATAAGTTTGTGGACAGGGTAATTTATATGAAATAAACTGTCTATAAAATCGTTTTTCACCAACTTAATAGACAATCAGTCCATTAATCGATTTAGGAGACAGTTTTAAGCGATGCGACTCTTTGGTTATGCCCGTGTTTCCACGAGCCAACAATCTCTCGATATTCAGATCAAGGCTCTTAAAGAAGCAGGGGTCACACCAAGTCGCATATTTACCGATAAGGTCTCCGGCAGTCATGTACATCGGGATGGACTTAGTCTGTTACGAGTTAAAGTCGAAGAAAACGATGTGATCCTGGTCAAAAAACTGGATCGCTTAGGACGGGATACGGCGGACATGATTGCGTTGATCAAAGAGTTTGATGAAATGGGTGTTTCCATCCGTTTTCTTGACGACGGCATAAGTACCGAAGGTACGATGGGAAAAATGGTAGTCACCATTTTATCAGCGGTTGCCCAGGCGGAAAGGCAACGCATTCTTGAACGCACCAATGAGGGCCGCATTGAGGCAAAAGCTAAAGGGGTGAAATTTGGTCGCAAGCGCACCATTGATTCAGCAAAAATAAGTGCATTGCATAAGAGTGGTATAGGGGCTACCGACATTGCCAGGCAAATGGGCATCGGTCGATCAACTGTTTACAAATCACTGAATCAGACGGATAAATAATTATGCAAATCAGCCAACTAAGACTGCTTTTCTATTCGAATAACGGCACAAAAAGCTAGTGTTATCGGATTGAGCCATGAAACCAACAGTACGTAATTCTTTAATTACTTTGATAGCAATAGTTATTGTGCAAGAATTAAATGCGAAGTATTTTAACTTTATGTCGTATTTGCAGTGGCGTGATTCAGAACCAATTCCAAAATTTAATTCCTATTACATAGGACTTTTAGCGGCATTTTTATTTTTCTCAATCCCTGAAATATCAGTTGGATTAATCGTTGCAAAAATATTTGTCGGTCCGTTCAAAATTTATTGGAGCTGGGGATTAAGTGCATTATTGTTTTGGCACTATCAGACAAGTGAATGGTTTTCTGCTGACACGACCTTTTGGGGAAACATAATCGAATATATAGCCTATTACTTTCATCCTGTTTCTTTGGGTCTAGCTGCTACGATTTTAATAAAATTGGCTTCCAAACACTCACGGAAACCAGTCTAAAACATATCGGTCGAGATTGATAAGCCTGCTTACGCGGCTACAGCACTCAATATTTTGCTATATCAGATGATGAACTTGTTAAAAATGAGGCTTTGTTTTACGACTCATTGAAATGCGACTAAGCATGGGCGCTATCGAACGTTTTCGTACCGTTGGACTTCAAGCCCCTATATCAGCCTAAATGGTAAGAAAGTCGTTCAAATTATCTAGGCTAGGTTATTTTGTCAAAAAAGAGTGTTATCCCGTTTATACTATTAGGGATCCAGGCGGGGATTGACTTAACAGCCTGTTCAAAAATATTTTTATTGTTACTTCAAAGCTTTCTCTCTATATCTAATGCTCAAAAAATCGTTTTTCAAAATTAAAACCTTGTTAAGCAATGTCGATATAAATAAAGACACTATTGGTCATATTTGATGGAATATAACTTGATCGAATGAAAGTAAAAAACTCGGCGATAATCTATACAGGCTATGACTACCAAACCCTGCAGGGAGTGAAATTACTTGCTGAGTGGCTTGATAGTCCTACTCAATATGTCAAGATGGCATTCGAAGCCGACATTAATAGCAATGAAACACCTAAAGGTATTGATGATATAGTCTGTGAACGTCCTGATGGTGTTAAGGATTTTTGGCAAGTCAAATTTACTCCCTCACCTGAAAAGGAAGAAAACGGTCTTACTTGGGATTGGCTATTAAAAATCACTGGTAAAACGGCCAGATCTCGTTCAATTCTCAAAAAACTTTATGATGCTATTTCTACTGTACCCGCTGAAAAACTCGGCGACGTGGTTCTGCTCACCAACAAACGACCGGATAGGTCTATGGAATCCTGTCTAACTGGCTCAAAGATAAGCTTTAACCTGATAGGTAACGACATGAAAAAAGAGATCGTTCATCAATTGGGAAGCAACGAAGCAGCTACATTGCTTCTATCGAAATTAACGATTCAACATAGCGATGGCGACTATCACACAACAAGTCGTAGTGTTCGAGCTGAGCTTCTAAAATTCTCTGATAATGCAGGTGTTGAGCGGCTTATTTCGAGATCGCGCGAATGGGCAATGTTTCAAAATAACCCGCCAGATAATGGATGGATTTATCTTCATCATGTCAGAGAAGTCTTATCACCCAAAAGACCAGAGCCTATCCCCGAAATATTTTCCGTGCCCGATGATTATTGCCTTCCGGATACTGATTTTCACAACAAACTACTGAATAACATCATTGCTTCTAACGGTGAAGTTATAACTTTAACTGGTAAGCCTGGTGTTGGTAAAAGTACGTACTTGTCGTTTTTGTGCCAAGAATTAGAAGACCGAGAAATCCCACTAGTTCGACATCATTATTTTATATCACTGAGCGACTCAACTGGAGATAGGTTAAGTCCAAGAGTTGTCGCAGAGTCACTGCTGCACCAAATCAATAGCTTTTACAAGGAAGTAAGTGCAAATACATCTAAACCAGAACACTTACGTGATGCACTGATAGCCTGCGCAGATTATTACAAAACTAAAGGTAAACCCTTCGTAGTACTTATTGATGGGTTAGACCATGTTTGGCGCGATAACGCTAGAAATAAAAAGCCATTGGATGAAATATTCAAACAATTGCTGCCAGCAACAGATAATTTAATAGTACTTGTCGGCACACAACCTGTTGATGATGAATTGCTTCCCCGGAGGCTGCTGTCTAGTTCGCCTAAGCAAGAATGGCATTGGCTGCCAGAAATGTCCGGAAACTCAATATATGAATTTTTAAAACTGCATATTGAATCCGGTCGATTGTATTTAAATTGTCATGTGAATCATTCCGATGAAGAAATCCAGAAAAGTGCAAATGCACTATTAGACATCACTAACGGCTATCCACTTCATGTGATTTACTCTTCTGAGTATCTATCGAATCAGGGGTTGGCACTTTCTTCTTGGCAAATCGAAAGACTACCTCCTTGCTCCGATGGCGATATAATCACCTACTACTCAGCACTATGGCGTGATCTGAATTACAGACAAAAGGATGTACTCCATCTATGTAGCGGTTTTCAATTTGCCTGGCCGAGGCAAGCGATTGGTAGTGTTGTTAATGACGATCACGACTTTGCACCTAGTGTTGATGCTGTTGCACATATGCTGTCCGAGGTAGTATCAGGTATAAGACCCTTCCATGAAAGCTTAGTGGTTTTTGTGCGAAATCAGGAAGACCACCAACAGCGAATAAATGCATTGTTGCCATCAGTATGTGAATGGCTTAGTTCAGAAGCTCCAATACATCTTAAAGACAACTGGCTTTGGTCAAGTCTAGCTAGAGCAGGCAACTCTTCTCAGTTAAGACAGGGCGTTACCCGAGACTGGATACTGGATAAGCTTATTATTGGAATGCCTGTAAGATCATGCATACGGCTGTTATCAGAAGCGGAAACCTATGCCTTTCAAGAGCTTAACTATGCCGAGGCATATCGACATAGAGAGCTAAAAACAAGATTAATTAACGGTCCCGAATTCCAGACATGGGATTCGACTAACCTGGAAACATTGTCGTTAGTTGGCGCTGACGATCCATCTTTGAATGAACAAATTTCAGGCCAGAACGAATATTCCCCGCTCAAATTATCGATATTGGCAATCGCGTTGTGGCAACGAGGGGAACTCAGCCAAGCCAGACTCTTATCAAGAAAAGCCATTGACCGGTATCGAGCTAAAACAAAACTGCTGTCTTCACGGCACTCACAAGACAACGAAACTGAGGCTGTTACGCTCATAAAAGCCGGAGTGTTGACTGATAGCTTAAACTACGATGCGATTTTTGAAGATGGAAACTTCTCTAATTGGTCAGATGGATACATAGCGGGCTTTAGAAGCGCTTGCTGCACAAAAAACGAACTTAGTTTGCTCTTGAGGGGGTGGCATTGCTTACCCAGCAATTCAACTTATTCATGTCTGATCGAACTTGATGTAATCAGGTTAAGCATTATGGAAGAAGCTGATATTACATGCCGACCTGAATACAAGACATTTTCGTCGCAGGAATTATCTAGCTTTGCGGACATTTATTCTAAAAATACATTTGCTAACATCATAACTGAATACAGTGATGAACAGGCAGGGAAAGTTTTTAAAATAGAAACTTCAAAAGATTACCATAGCTGGTTTTTCTCTTCTCTCTGTCTCAGATTAAATGCGGGAGGTGATTTCACTTGGTTGCCAATAAGAGCAACATCAGATCGAGTTGATGTTGCAACTCATTACGATTTACTTAATGGGCTAGTAGATTGGGTTGCAAATTTTCTATTAGGAGGAAACACATTAAACTTTGACTTGGTATGTTCGATGTTTCCGTCAGTCTCTATATTGGATGAGATTCAATGGGATACACATAGATCTGATATAACTTTAAAGAGAAAGTGGATTGAAATTGCGGCAGACTGTCATCTGATAACAACAAAATCTAAGATCACATATGATGAATTAAAGCAAACGATAAACTCTGGAGTGTTTCGGTCTGATTGGATAAGGCTATGGTATAAGGAAGTAGGCCTTAAGCTACTCAGTGACGATGCTGCTAAATTATTGATTGAGAGTGAATCGCACCGGCAGCTTAACGAGCTGGAGGAAACAATCGAGAATTCTAATGCATACCTTGAGCTTTCTCATATAGCATTTCAACACAACTTGCTGGATCCATTTGAAAAATGCTTAAGAAAAACATGGGATTTTGTGCTCGGATATGGGCACCACAAAGATCCAACAATTTTTAGTGTTTTAAAAGCGGTGGAGTACCTTTCTTCTGTTGATCCAAGTTCTACTCTGAAAATACTGGAACGAATATCGCCCATTGTCTTCAATATCTCCAAGTTTACTGATGGCGATGAAACCAGACATTCAAAGCACTCGATAGCATCATTAGCAGCAAGATTAAATCCGCAAACAGCTGCTTCAATATATGATCAGGAACTTAGCGATGGGGAATGGTATTACGCTGAAGAAACAATTCTTAGTTTACTTGAGAGATGTGATTTTTCCTCTCTTATTGCAAAGCACTTATATCTGACCGGCTTACATTCAAGTTGTTACCAGTTACTCAGAAAAAAGCTTGTAACAGGAGACACCGATGCAAAAGAAATCACTACCAATATTGAAAGTTTGCTTGGTATTAAAGTTCAAAGTCAGACTGAAGATAAGCATTCAAAGACAGATGAATTTGATGAGAAAATCACATTAAAACCATCAGACTATTCGCCTGAGAGTTTTGAAGAGTTATCCGCAGGTCTAAAAGGAAAAATTGGCACTCGAAAATTCTGGAAGGCATGGTATACATACTGGTGTGAGCAAGGACGGGAACTTGAGTTACTAGAGCAATTAATACCACACGTTTCGACATTTATTGATAGCTATGATGACAAACGATACTTGCTGGATTTACTTTTTTTCAGCCAGAGAAAGCTAAGCGGCAAAGCGAAAGCATTTGATTTGTTAGTTGCTGCTCATATTGCAATGAATGGTTGGTCTGATTGGTATGAAAGTGCAGAAAATAGCATTAATCGACTTAAGATAGTTGCAGAACAATACCCTAAAAAGATTGAAGACTTTATTAAACTAACCACATCACAGCCTGACAGATGGAGAGACAAATTTGATAATTTAATTATACCTAATGATAAGCTCGTATTTCTTCTTGCTCAAAGCGGTAGGAACAAAGAGGCCCTTCAGTTAACATTGCAGATGGTTGAAGGATTGGAAGAAAGCGTACGCAATCTACGTCTTACAAAACCCGATTGGGACTGGTTGCGGGACGATTCTGTCGAAGTGGCTCTAACTAAATCACTAGTTTCAAGGCTTAAGCTTCCAATACCTTCTGTTAAATTATGGGTAATAGAACAACTCTCACGTCTTTTAATTGGTGGTCATCCAAAAATCGAAGACTTGCTTAAAGCAGATTTGGCGAACAGAAAACAAGAGTCGGAATGTGTAGAAGTCCTTTGTGTATTCTACATAGCGAAATCTAAAGGGTATATGTGCCCAATTGATTTAGGAAGCTATATCAAAGCAAGATCAACACTGTCGGATTTAGTACTTTCCAAATTAATCTCGAATCCCGAAGAATTCGGGACATATGCCTACCCCTTTGCTCAGTTCATTCAACTAGACGGTGATAACCACCGATTCGATTATTTCCAAGGGAGCCATGTTCCTCTTCTATATAATTCACGGCTCGAAAAAGAGGAGCAAAGGACTGGCATCCCTTTTACTTGGCACTACCAGTCTGAATGGAATAACACATTCAAATATCAGCCATCATCATCAACAAATATTGATTATTTTTTAAGTGGAGATCGACAAAGATCTACCGGTCAGTTTTACACGCAAGCCAGCCATCGTGGTCGCTCTGCATATTTACGAACAATAGAGCTGGCAAAGAAATTCTATGGTATGCCAGATTCTTATGCTGAACAACTATCAATACTTGCGTTACCTATCGAACCGGCTTACATAGGGCTCAATCCTCAAAAACCAACATGGTTGCCTGAATGGGATGTAAAAGTGCACCCCAACAGAGATAACTTGACTCAGTTCGTAGAACAGGCTTTTGTAAATTTCGTTAAAGCTGACGATTGTTTAGATTTATTGGCTCTTTCATTACCAATCAAAATTGATGACAACAATTGGGTTGATTTGACGGTTGTAAAAGCGACAAAAGATTCAGACCTAACAAATATTCAGATTGAAGAGCGTTCTGTCTATTTATCATTTGGTTCTCTTTTAGATAAGAATTTATCTTATGAGCATTGTAAGAAAGAGCAATCTGAAGACCCAGTTTTAGCATGTACGCCATACCCGTTTAATCGCTATGGACATTGGTACTCTGATTTAGAAACAAGAGGACTTTACCTTCCTAAGTGTATTATTGATGGTAAAAACATAACTGGTTCAACCTTCGATGGTATTTACTGTTATTTCATTGATAATATTAAGATTGGATTTTCATCATTTTGGTATAACGAGTGGCGGCCGATTCACCCCAAAGAATTAAGATCAATATGTGGAACATTTACCGCAGTCGAGAATAATAAGTACTCGAAGTGGTATAAAAACGAAGACATGACTAAGTGCCTATATATATGTCGTGCAAAAATATTACGTTCGGAAGATTCTTATAGAGAGTTTAATATTGAAAATCTCGATTTCAGCATCTCGATCGAAGGGTGAAAAAAACACGCTAATAAGAAAATTCAGCCAATACCAAAACGCGCGTTTGGTTTAAGCGGCTGCTTTCAGGTGAATACGGGTGGCCGAAAGGATTCGTGCGATTATGGGCAATAGTGGCTAGTATTAGCGGCATTGCCAATAATTACTGTGCGGAAAACCTATATTTCATAGTTTTCGTATACAATATCAAAGCGGCACCATTATCCGCACATAATTTATGTCATTTCAGAAGACGATTGCACCACTTTATTTAGCTCAAAGGGCTTTGTGAATCTGGCTGTTGAGCAATCAAATTTCAGAAGTCACCTTCACAAAATCTAGATCTTCAAAATGATGCTTTAAAAAAAGCTGGTTGTACTGTTATCTATGAAGAAAAAGCCAGTGGCAAAAATACCCAACGGCTTGAACTTGAGCATTGCCGTAAAGCGTTGAGGGCAGGGGATACGATGGTGGTTTGGCGATTAGACCGGTTAGGCAGAAGTCTCCCAGATCTAGTTCGGATTGTGTCCGAGCTTGAACGTGATGGTATTGGCTTTGAAAGCCTAACCGAGAAGATTGAAACCATTAGTGCCAATGGCAAACTGACTTTTCATATTTTTGCGGCCTTGGCTGAATTTGAAAGGAACTTGATTCGCGAAAGAACTCATGCCGGTTTGGCTGCAGCTAGGGCGAGAGGCAGAAAAGGTGGACGAAAACCGGCGCTTGATGAAAAACAAGTTCGGGAAGTTAAAGCATTAATGCGTGATCCATCCGCGAATATCTCCAGCGTTGCTGAACGCTATGGGGTTTCGCGTACAACTTTATATAAGTACGCAAATGCTAATTCAACAAGATAATTCTGACGTTATCCCCCTAGCGAAAAGCATAAATAACGGCTGCAACTCCATATTGCGACAAAGTTCTTGGTAAGTCTATTTATAGTATAATCGGTTAAAATCGGTAAATATCGTTTGACGTCAGGTGGTAAATTCTTATACTTTCAACTATATTTGTGGTGCCTTGCGTTATCCCCCTATTCAGCCCCCAAATGAGTGCACGAATTTAACATCCAATTGTTTCCCAGGAGCTTAAGAAATGGCCGAAATGGAAGATCGCTGGTTATCAATTAATGAGATATGCAAGTATCTCGGTATCAGTAATGACACGATCTACAAGTGGATTGATAAACACGATATGCCCGCCCATCGTATGGGTCGTCTCTGGAAATTCAAAAAAGACGAGGTAGATGAATGGGTGAAAGCTGGCGGTGCTGCTGAACGTACAAAAAGGGAATAGGATCAGGATGAAGAGCGATAGATATAGTATGTCATTCACAACGGGTAGCCTTCTTTGCCTAGAATCAGTGAAACTGGCTGGGCTGTTTGTTGAGTTAAACGATTGGAATGCTGTTAGAAACAAAGTCCTTTCTGAAAACCTTTTACAGGCGAGAACCCAAAATACATTGGAACGTGTTTGCAGTGAGGTTATTTCTCGGCTGAAAACTCTATCTCCATTGGAGATAGAGTTTTTGATAAAAGGTAGTTTCCAAGAACAAGGCTATCTTTTGTGGGTGGCCGTATGTCGTCGCTATAAGTTTATTGCCGATTTCGCAGTCGAGATTGTTCGGGAACGTTTCATTAGTCTTAAAGCTGATCTAAACCACGAAGACTTTGATTCTTTCTTTAATAGGAAGTCAGAGTGGCATTCCGAACTGGATGAAATAAAGTCAGCAACGAGAAAGAAACTTCGCCAGGTGTTGTTCAAAATGTTACGGGAAGCGGAGCTTTTGACGGCTGATAATAAAATCAATGCGGCTATGCTAAGTCCCAGGTTGGTTGAAGTTATATTGCTTAACACCCCTCAAGAACTTTATATTTTTCCTATGTTTGAGTCAGATTTGAAAGGGTTTAAAGCGTGACATCTAGTATTTCTACTTCAAACATACATGCAAGTTTTGATCATTTATTAGCTGTTATCTCTGGACAGCGCTTTTTACAGAAAGAAGGGCTCGGCAACGAGGTTCCGTTTTTTATTTGTCCATTCGAAGTAAGCGTCACTATCGAGGTCATTAAGCTTCAAAAGCAACTCGTCAACCGACTTGAGAAATCAGGGATTAGAGTCTTGGAAATCAATTTATATGATCTTTCCATTGAAATACTCAAAGACCGTGGAATCTGGGAAGAGATCACCGAAATTGAATCTACTGTATCCAAGGATCAACTAAAAGAGTTACTTCAGGGCGTGTTAGATCCTGAGGCACATTTAGTCCCCGCCATGGCTAACAAGCTCAGAATCAACGAATTTGACGTACTGTTTCTGTCCGGCATTGGTGAGGTTTTCCCGTATATTCGATCTCACAATGTACTGAATAATTTACAAAGTACAGCAAAGGAAAAACCGACCCTTATGTTCTTTCCAGGAACCTATACCCACTCTCTGGCATCCGGTGCATCGCTTGATCTTTTCGAGAGATTGCATGACGACAAGTACTACCGTGCGTTCAATATTTTTCACTGCGAAGCCTAAACGAGGGAAACGTGATAACACTTAAGAGCATTTTCAAAAAGCCAGTTGATCGCCCGATTGAAGGGGTTATTAAAGCCGATGATGAAGCAAGTCTTCGTCTTGAAATCGAAGAATACGTACTGACCAATGAGGTGGAAAAGCGTCTGGAATCCTTCCTAGATGCTTACAACAACTACGAAGGTGCTAACGGCGTTTGGGTTTCCGGTTTCTTCGGTTCTGGAAAATCCCATCTTTTAAAGATGCTAGCTATGTTGCTTGAAAATCGTGAAATAGATGGCATTGTTGCTATCGAGCTCTTTTTGTCTAAATGCACTGACAACGAAATTCTTCGTGGAGACTTAAAACGAGCCATTGCCATTCCTTCGAAAAGTATTCTGTTCAATATTGATCAGAAAGCTGATGTCATCAGTAAAACTCAGATTGACGCGTTGCTTGCTGTTTTCGTCAAAGTATTCGATGAAGTATGCGGTTACTACGGTAAGCAGGGCCATATTGCCCAGTTTGAACGTGACCTCGACAGCCGAGACTTGTACCAGCAATTCAAGATTGCTTATAAAGAACTATCTGGAAAGGATTGGCATAAGGGCCGGGAGCAGGCGCTTTTGGAGTCGCAAAGCATCGCAAAAGCGTATGCCAAAGTAACTGGCGATCCCGACACAGCAGCATTAGGCATTCTTGATAAATACAGAAGCCAGTATCGGGTATCCATCGAAGATTTTGCCGATCAAGTCCATGCCTATATTGAACGACAAGCGACCAACTTTCGCCTGAATTTCTTTGTTGACGAAGTTGGCCAATACATCGCCGAAAACGTTAAGCTGATGACGAATCTGCAAACCATCGCCGAAAGCTTGGCCACAAAATGCCGTGGTCGGGCATGGGTCATCGTGACAGCCCAAGAAGACATGGGTGCAGTTGTAGGTGAGATGGGAAAACAGCAAGGCAATGACTTTTCCAAAATTCAGGCGCGATTTGCCAATCGTATGAAGCTGACCAGTGCCGATGTCGCGGAAGTAATCCAAAAGCGCTTATTGACAAAGAACGAGGATGGCGTTGGCCAGTTGTCGAACATTTATCACGCGCAATCGAACAACTTTAAAACTTTGTTTGACTTTGCTGATGGCTCGGTAACCTACCGAAATTTTCAGGACCGAGACCATTTTATTCACTGCTATCCCTTTATTCCCTATCAATTCGCGCTCTTTCAGTCGGCTATACAAAATCTGTCCTTGCATAACGCCTTTGAAGGCAAGCACAGCTCCGTGGGCGAACGTTCAATGTTGGGCGTATTCCAGCAAGTGGCGATACAAATTGAAGATCACGAGATCGGCCAATTAGCAACCTTCGACTTAATGTTTGAAGGTATTCGTTCGGCATTGAAATCCCAAATCCAACGCGCAATCATCCAGGCAGAGGGGCATCTCGATAATGCTTTTGCTATACGTCTATTAAAGACACTGTTCCTGGTCAAATACGTCAAGGAATTCAAACCAACGCTACGCAACCTAAGCATCCTAATGCTCGATAGCTTTAGCCAAGATTTACCCGCGCTTAGAAAGCGGGTTGAAGAAGCTTTAAATCTCTTAGAGCAACAGACCTATGTGCAAAGAAATGGCGAGCTCTATGATTACCTTACTGACGAAGAAAAAGATGTCGAAGAGGAAATTAAAAATACTGAGGTTGAATCAACAGATGTTGCCTCAGAGCTTGAAAAAATTGTCTTTGACCACGTTGTAAAGCAGCGCAAGATTCGGTATGACGAAAATGGACAGGACTATCCATTCACCCGCAAATTAGACGAACGTTTGTTTGGCCGCGAGTATGAGTTATGCATTCATGTTATTAGCCCATTCCATGAAAATGCAGAAAATCAAGCAACTTTGGTTATGCATTCATACGGCCGCGACGAACTTTTGCTGGTTCTGCCTTCGGATGATCGCGCGGTACGCGATATTTTGATGTACAAACGCACCGAAAAATACATTCGTCAAAATATCTCGGTTACCCAACAGGAGGCGATTAAACGCATCCTCAATGACAAAGGCTTCCAGAACCGTGAACGCTACGCCGACATTCAGCAGCGCGTTCAACTGCTAATTGGCAAGGCCAAACTGTTTGTAGCAGGAAGTGAAATTGAAATCGGTTCGGAAGATGCCCAAACCCGAGTATTACGGGGCTTCCATGAACTCATTGCCCGCGCCTATCCCAATTTACGAATGCTACGTGGCATCAATTACACCGAAAATGACATTGCTAAATGCCTTAAACACTCCGAAGACGGATTATTCGGCAATGATGTCACTTCGCTTGCCGAGTCAGAACAAGAAATGCTGGCCTTTATCCAGAGAAACAGTAGAGACGGTGTCCGTACCACATTAAAAAGCCTACTGGAAAATTTTGAGAAAAAACCTTACGGCTGGTTTTACGCTGCTGTGCTTTGTACCTTGGCCAATCTCTGTGCCCGCGGCAAAGTTGAGGCGCGTAACGATAGCAATCTTCTCGAAGAAAACGAATTGGAACGGGCACTGCGCAATACACATGGACATGGCAATCTGGTGTTGGAGCCCCAGGTTGAGTTCACCGCCGCCCAGATACGTGTGCTCAAAGCATTTTATGAAGATTTCTTCGATACCCCCCCTCGTGCGAGCGAAGCCAAAGCCCTTGGCAGTGAAACCGCTGAGGCATTCCAGCAGTTAAGCCAGCAGCTCACCACTCTAACAGCTTCGGTTTCTCAATATCCATTCTTGAGCACACTCAATCCAGCGCTTGAGAAGCTAAAAGAGCTGAATGGTAAACCCTACACCTGGTATCTAACTGAGCTCTCCCGGCTAGAAGATAGTCTGCTTGCGATGAAGGAAGGTGTGATTGATCCCATCCGTAAGTTCATGAGCGGCCCACAAAAACTTATCTTTGATGACGCGCGCAAATTTGTGCAAACGCAAGAGCCTAATTTTACCTATGTGGAAAGTGAAGTTCCGACATCAATTCATTCTGTATTAAACGATCCAACCTGTTTCAAGGGTAATCGTATTCAACAAATCAAAATTGAACTTGATGCCTTAGCTCAGGAAATCGATAAAAAAGTTGCAGAAGTACGAACTCAGAGCATTGAGAAACTTAATACCTTGCAGCAACGTATGCACGGGCTTGAAGAGTTCCAAAAGTTGCCCGATGTCAGAATGGCGGAACTGGATGCCCCGTATCAGGAATTGATTGAACATATCAAACAGCAAGGCCTAATTGCGGTGATAAACGACCGTTTGCGCTATTTTGAAGAACAGGGTTATCAAAAACTGTTAGAAAAAATATTGGTTTTAATAGCGCCTAAACCATCTATTGCAACGGGGGATTTGGGTATCCCGGAACCGGACAATAACGCACAGGTAAAAGTAACAACGTCACAATCTGTTTTATCCAGAAATATCCATATAGCTTTCGACAAAGCATGGTTGGTGAACGAGAAAGATATAGAAAGCTACCTTGATGCTATGCGCAAAGCATTGTTAGAGGAAATCCGTAAAGGGAAAAGGATACAAATATGATTGAGCACTTGAAGCTGACCAATTTTATGGCTTTTGAAGAGGTCCACATCCAGTTTTCACCACGCATCAATGTCATTATTGGTGAGAATGGCTGTGGAAAAACGCAATTATTGAAAGCGGCTTATGCAATGAGTTGTGCAGGACAAAAAAATTATCAAGATAGCTCTTCCAGCGATTTGGCAGAAGTAGAAAGCACTTTGACCTATAAGTTGAAGGGGATATTTAGGCCATCAAAAGATAAGTTAGGGGTATTAAATCATCGAGGCAGCAAATCCAACAGTGTTTTAGAGTCGACTTTCTCATCTGGGCAAAATCTGGTTGCATCATTTAGTTCAAGAGCCAGTCAGATTAAGCTGAATGCAAAATATCCCGGAGTATCAGCTGAAGGTGGAGTATTTATTCCTACAAAAGAAGTGATGTCATTTTTGGATGGATTCTCAAATCAAGAATCCGATCGACCTACTTTAGAACGTCTCTTTGATATGACCTACTTCGATTTGATTGAAAAATTGCTAAAGCCAGTTGATGAGGTTGAGGAAAAAGCTATATGGGCCTTTGAGAAAATTACAAATTACATTGGAGGTAAATTCGAAATAGATCCTCCGAAAATTCACTTCAGAGCAGGTGAATACAAAGCCTATAAAGAAAAAGAAAAATATGAAAAAAACTATTTCGCAGCCGCTTCAGAAGATGCATTTTCTGCAACGATGACTGCTGAAGGTTTCCGCAAGGTTGGCGTGTTACAAAGTCTACTTGAAAAAAATGCATTAGGATCTGGCACGAATGGCCCTCTTTTCTGGGACGAGCCGGAAGCTAATATGAATCCAAAATTAATGCGCATGATGGTTGAAGTGTTATTCGAGCTATCTCGTAGTAATCAACAAATTATCGTTGCAACCCATGACTATGTGTTACTGAAGTGGTTCAATTTATTAGTAGGTAAGGGAGATCACGTTCGTTTTCATGTTTTGCATAGAGAACCAATATCAAAAAAATTGAAGCTTTTATCTACTGAAGATTATCTAGAAATAGATCCGAATCCAATTTCAGAAGCGTTTCGTGATCTCACTGTAACGCATGCCAAGCAAAATACTGGAATTAAAGCATGAATGAGCTTGAAGAATTAGACCTGGCTATTGCATTTAAAAATGCCGTAGCACCACCAATGAAGTTTGACCAACGCGACGATAATCATAATGATTTTCACGATCTAGTAAATATGCCACGTGTCGATTTTGTAGTTGAGCTAGACAACGAAGTTTATTTCATCGAACTAAAAGACACTAACAGACCTGATGCTGCAGATCTGGGTGGAGCTACTTTTATGAAAAAAATCGCCAATGGCAAGGTGGAACAATCTCTAGCCGAGAAATATCTATATACATTTTTTTTCCGCTGGGCCGAAAGTCAGCTAAACAAACAAGTTCACTATGTTTGCTTGATCACGCTTGAAGACCCGATGGTCAATATCTTGGCTGATGATCTTGCTACCACATTGCGACATTTACTAAAATCATCGAAAAGATGGACGCGACAACCACTTGCGAGTTGCCAAGTTCATAGTTTGCAGTCTTGGGCAGAAGCTTTCCCAGAATGGCCAATACGCAGATTGTCTGATGCTGTAGTGTCTTAAAATAAGGAAAGAATGGAAACCACCAAACTCAAGCGTTTTGCCCAATACGCCCGTCGCAGCTTGATCGAACAGGTATCGACCAAGCTTAAATTAGTTTTGTCTGAAGACAGTGCCGCTCGGCGTGAAAGTATTCAAGCTATCAAGAAATTAGAAAGCGCGATTCATGATGACAGCAAAGACCAGGTGATCGAAAGGGTTGCCTACATCTGGTTCAATCGTTTCTGTGCGCTACGTTTCATGGACGTGAACCGCTACAACCGTGTCGGCATCGTTACGCCGGCAGACCCTGGGCAATTCCAGCCAGAAATACTGGGCGAAGCCAAGATGGGGCATATCGAGGAGGAAATGGTGCATGACAAGATTCGGCAGCAAGTCTTTGCGCTACTCGATGGCAAAGCGCCAAGTCGCGATCCACAAGGCGAAGCCTATCGATTATTGGTGGTGGCCGCTTGTAATTTCTGGAACAAGGCTATGCCGTTCCTGTTCCAACGTATCGAAGACTACACCGAGTTGTTAATGCCAGATGATTTGCTCTCGGGCAACTCCATCCTCGCTTACACCCGCGAGGCGATGACACCAGAGACTTGCGAGGATGTTGAAGTCATCGGCTGGCTGTACCAGTTTTACATTTCCGAGAAGAAGGACGAGGTATTTGACGGGCTTAAGAAAAACAAGAAGATCACTCCCGAAATCATCCCTGCCGCCACCCAGCTCTTCACCCCGCACTGGATCGTGCGCTACTTGGTGGAAAACTCGCTCGGTCGTTTGTGGCTACTCAATCGCCCTAGCTCGAAACTGGCAGAGCTAATGGACTATTATATTAAACCTGAGCAGCCCGAAACGGACTACCTGCGCATCAGCAAACCGGAAGAAATCAAAATCTGCGACCCGGCCTGCGGTTCCGGCCACATGCTCACCTATGCTTTCGACCTGCTTTACGCCATCTATGAGGAGGAAGGCTACGAGCCTGCTGAGATCCCGGAGAAGATTCTCACCCATAATCTGTTCGGCATCGAGATCGACGAACGCGCTGGAGAACTGGCAGCCTTCGCGCTAACCATGAAAGCTCGTGCCAAACAGCGCCGGTTCTTCAACAAGGACATCAAACCAAACATCTGCGTGCTGGAGAATATCCATCTCGACGAGGATGAACTGAAGGAATACATGGACTTTGTCGGACGTGACTTGTTCACTTTAGGATTGGAACACACCCTGCGCCAATTCGAAGAAGCAGACAATTTCGGTTCGCTGATCCGTCCCGATGTCACCGATGTGGAAGGAATGCGTGAAATCTTAGAATCGAAGAATGTTTCCGGGCATCTGTTCCTCAATCTGACTCACCAGAAGGTACTACAAGCTCTGCGGCAAGCTGATTACCTGAGCCCGAAATACCATGTGGTGATTGCCAATCCGCCGTATATGGGCGGCAAGGGGATGAATGGCAGATTGGCTGCGTGGGTGAAGGACAATTACCCTAGCAGTAAGTCTGATCTATTTGCGATGTTTATCGAGCGTAATCTTGAACTTGCTCAGAAGCATGGAGTGGTTGCGATGATAACAATGCAAAGTTGGATGTTTTTGACAACATATGAACCATTTCGGGAAAATCTTCTTGGCAAGACTTCAATTCTATCAATGGCACATTTAGGTGCTAGAGCTTTTGACAGTATTGGTGGGGAGGTGGTATCTACTAGTGCGTTCGTGTTGGAAAAAGCGAATAAGCCAGAATATAAAGGTCACTACTTGCGTTTGATTGATGGCGGTTCAGAAAGAGAAAAAGATTCCGCTTTCCGAAACCTCATTGATAATGTTCAACAATCGGGGTTCTATCGTTGTTCAACTGAAGACTTTAAGAAATTGCCCGGAAGTCCGATAGCTTATTGGGCTAGCGATAGTTTTAGAAATATTTTTTCTACAACTGAGCCGCTGGATAGTACCCATAAACCACGTGCGGGAACAACTACAACACATAATGACAGGTTCTTAAGGTTGTGGCATGAGGTAGCTTGTAATTACATCAAGTTCAGTGCCCATTCTCTTGTGGATGCAAGGGAATCGAACCTTAAATGGTTTCCATATAATAAGGGTGGTGGATTTCGCAAATATTATGGCAATAACGAATATTTACTTAACTGGGAAAATGATGGAGAAGAACTAAAAAATTGGATTGTAAACCACCCTGTTGACCCTTCTCCTTGGTCACGATATATACGTAGTATTGATTATTACTTCAAGCCTGGCATCTCCTGGGGTGACGTAGCCGGAAAGTTTCCGTCATTTCGATGGCAACAAACCGGTTATATTGCAGGTAGCCGTGGTCCAATGATCTTCATTGATGAATTAAATGGTCTCCTAGCTTATCTCAATTCAGCGCTAGCTCGTGAAATTCTGAAGTTTCTTAATCCAACCTTGACATTCAATGTTGGGAATATTGCTGAACTTCCATACATTGGCGATTTATTAGATAAAAAATCTCTTCTAAGATCAACGCATAGGCTAGTTGACACTAGCAGGCATGATTGGGATTCCTACGAAACCTCATGGGATTTCACCAGCCTGCCTCTGTTGCAAACCGATTTCCGTCAGCCAATCCTGAAAACCACCTATCAAAAGCTACGCGCCAACTGGCAGGAGATGACGCTGGAGATGCAGCGGTTGGAGGTAGAAAACAACCGAATCTTCATCGATGCCTACAGCCTGCAAGATGAACTGAAACCCGAGGTGCCGCTCAACGAAATCACCCTGACCTGCAATCCGCACTATCGCTATAGTAACGGCAAGAGCGAGGAAGAGTTGGAGGCTCTGCTGCTGGCCGATACCCTTCGCGAGTTGGTCTCCTATGCTGTCGGCTGTATGTTAGGCCGTTACGCGATTGATAAGCCGGGGCTTATTCTTGCCAACCAAGGCGAAACCATCGATGACTACCTGAAGCAAATTCCAGAGTCTGGCTTCCCAGCCGATGATGACAACGTCATCCCGATGCTCGACGGCAACTGGTTCACCGACGACATCACTGAGCGCTTCCGCCAGTTCTTGCGGGTGGCATTTGGCGACGCACACTACGAGGAAAACTTGAAGTTCGTCGAGCAGGCGCTCAACGTAAAAGGTAAACGTGAGTACAGCATCCGTGACTATTTCTTGGGCGAGTTCTATACCGACCATATCAAGCGCTACAAAAAGCGGCCCATCTACTGGCTGTTCTCCAGTCCTAAAGGCAGCTTCAACGCGCTGATCTATATGCACCGCTACCGCCCGGATACGGTCAGCGTGGTGCTAAACGACTATCTGCGCGAATTTCGAACCAAACTCACGGCCCATAAAAACCATCTGGAAGCGGTCAGCATTAGTGCCAGTGCGGCCCAAGGCGAGAAAACCAAGGCACTGAAGGAAATCGAAAAGATCAACAAGATGATCACGGAGCTGGAAGAGTATGAGCGCGAAGTGCTTTACCCTCTGGCAACTCAGCAAATCGACATCGATCTGGATGATGGCGTTAAAGCCAACTACCTCAAATTCGGCGAGGCGCTGAAAAAAATACCTGGCTTGGCTTCGAAGGATGAGGAATAAGTCCGCTATGAATACCCAAGCCACTTTGCCGTCGGCACTTAATTTTGCACAACTGATCAATGCCATCCGCCAGGTAAATGACGAACTGACAGCTCAGGCGAGTCGTGCCGTTAATACCAGCCTCACTCTGCGTAATTGGCTGATCGGTTTTTACGTGGAGGAATATGAACGCCAAGGTGTAGACCGGGCCGAGTACGGAGATAAATTGATGGATAAAGTGGCTGAAAGTTTGACGCGCCACGGAGTTTCCCGTTGTGATCGGCGGGAGATTTACCGCTATCGCCAGTTTTATATTACCTACCCACAAATTGTGGAGGCGGTGACACCACAATTACAGCAATTAGTTGGGGCAGCTGTTTTGCCAGGCAACAATCCAATATCGGGTAATGCGGAGCAACACATTGTGGAGGCGACTCCACAATGTCAAATTGGCGGACAGAGTCTGATTTCCAAACTGTCGTTCACCCACTTTGTTGAACTGCTCAATTTGGAAGATGCCACTCAACGAACTTTTTACGAAATAGAGTGTATTCAGGGTAACTGGTCGGTACGCGAACTGAAACGACAAATCCATAGTTTTTATTACCAGCGCTGTGGCTTGTCGCTTGATAAGAAAAAACTTTCCGAACTGACTCATCAAGATGCCGAAAAGACTGCAACAGCTTTGCCCGTGCGTGATCCTTATGTATTTGAGTTTCTGGGACTAAGCCCTCAGGAAGTCATGGGCGAATCACACCTTGAGGATCAACTTATTACCCAGATTGAAGCCTTTCTTCTGGAACTCGGTCATGGCTTTTGCTTTGAAGCGCGGCAAAAACGAATCTTAATTGGCGACGAGCATTATTTTATCGACCTGGTTTTCTATCACCGTATTTTGAAGTGCCATGTATTGATAGAGTTAAAATTAGCCGAGTTCAGTCATGAGAACATTGGTCAGCTTAATACTTATGTAAGCTGGTACAAAAAGAATATGTTGCTTGAGGGCGATAATCCGCCGATCGGCATTTTGCTATGCACCCACAAGAAGCATTCGCTGGTCGAATATGCCCTGGCAGGAATGGATAACCAATTATTCGTATCTAAGTACCAGTTAGAGCTACCCAAACGTGAAGAAATCGAACGGTTTCTTGCTGAAAAGCTTAAGGAATCGGGAGTTGCTGATGAGTGAAGATAAGATCACCCAGGCTCTGAGTAGATTATTCGAACGTCATCGCATTGTTTTTTGGTATGACGCCAAGCAGGAACTTCGCAAGAGTTTTGATGCACTGCAACTAACGGGCATTGAAAAAGTGGAACTCCTGAACAACGAGTTTGGAGTGAAGCACCGTGTGTTACGCGAGCAACCCGAGCAGAAGTTTCTGCTTTACCGCGAAGGACCACAACCCGATGATCTGGATAACTGGTTACTCGATGTGCAGTTGGCCCATGGCGAGTTTCGCACAGACCAAGTGGCAATCCTGCTTGCCGAACTTGAACTGAGTCTGGAGTTTGCGGACGTGGTGCTGGCTCATGCAGAGTTCTATCAAGCCGTTAAGCGTAAAGAGGCATTAAAGCGGTTGCTCAAGCCGGATGATACCTTTGGACTAATCCGCCTGAAGCTACTGGCGGTGTGCTCTGGTTCGGAGCCTCGGATGGATGCAGTGTTGGAATGCCTGCTGCAAGAGCTGGCCGAGGGGAGGGATGAGAAGATCAAACTGATCGGTCGCTGTAGTCTGGATGGCTTTCTCTGGGAACAGATGACCCGCTGTTATGGCTACAAGTCCAGCCAACCAGGGATTCGTGATTTCGTTATTGAGTTATTTAAGTCTTGTTATGCCATGGGTTTGGACGGCGAGGTGCGCTTAACTGGTGATGCATTGGTATTCCTAAAGCGCTGGAAAGATAGTCGCCAATTTGAAGCCAGTTTTGAAACCTTGTCAGGCGACTGCGCCGATATACTGGGCATTGAACAAGATCTAACCAAGAGGGATTTTCGCAATCTGATTGAGCTGGATTATTTTCGGCTGATTGATCAGAAGATTATTAGTGATCTGGTAAGCGCTGTGGCATTAAGGACAATAACCAGCGGTGATGTGGCGGTACTGGTGCGTCAGCGGCGGCAAGGCCATTGGTACCGGGAGTATCGCCATTTGTATGAAGCGATTGACTATGCCGCACAGTTTTTTAATGCCATGAGTGAGTCCAGTTTGACTATGGACAGCCTTGTCGAAGGCATTGAGCGCTATAGTCGGATCTGGTTCCGGTTGGATCAGCTTTATCGAAAATTTACGTACCACGTCAGAATATCCGGCCAGGCCTCGCTAATGGGCTCATTGGCCGACCAAGTCGAGAATTTTTATTCGAATAATTACCTGCTGAAGCTAAACGATCACTGGCAATCTTTTGTGGATGCTAGCAAGCAATGGGATGCCTCGCCGGTTTTGTTGCAGCGAAACTTTTTTGATCGCTATGTAAAACCTTTTCTAAATAAAGACAACAAAGTTTGCGTCATTATTTCTGACGCCTTACGTTACGAGATAGGCGACGAGTTAATTAGTCTTATCCGCCAGGAAGATAGATACGATGCTCAACTGGAACCCGCCTTATCCATGTTGCCTAGCTATACGCAGCTGGGTATGGCGGCGTTACTGCCTAATAATGAACTGGCGCTGGCGAATAATGATACGGGAACCGTTTTAGTTGATGGACAGAGTTCACAGGGCACAGCTAATCGTATCAAAATCCTGAATCAGGCAATTTCACAGCGCAGCATGGCTGTTAAAGCAGAAGGGTTTATGGCGCTCAATAAAGAGGACAGCCGGGCTCTTTTGCGCGATCATGATGTCGTTTACATCTACCATAACCGTATAGACGAGACCGGCGATAAACGCGAATCGGAAGAACGCGTATTCGAGGCGGTTGAAGAGACCCTACAGGAGCTTATCCGCTTAATCAAGAAACTTACCGGCGCGAATGCTAACAACTTATTGGTAACTTCGGATCATGGTTTTATCTATCAGAACCGTGCCATTGAAGAGAGTGACTTCGTCGGTGTGGAGCCTAAAGGCGACCAGATTCTGTTTTACGACCGGCGTTTTGTGCTTGGGTTGGGCCTGAAAGAGGTGTCTGGTCTGCGGAAATTCCAATCAGCGGAACTCGGATTAGTCGGCGATGTGGAAATCCAGATTCCAAAATCGATTAATCGGCTTCGGTTGAAAGGCTCGGGTAGTCGTTTTGTGCATGGTGGAGCTTCTCTGCAAGAAGTGGTTATCCCCATCATCAAAATCAACAAGAAAAGGCAGAGCGACATTTCGGCGGTTGAGGTTGATATTTTGCGCGGCGCAAGCTCGGTGATCACTTCCGGTCAGTTGGCGGTTGCGTTATACCAAGCGCAACCTGTCACTGATAAGGTGCAGCCAAGAATTCTTCGGGCAGGTATCTACAACCAAGCAGGCGATCTGATTTCCGATAGCCATGATCTAACCTTTGATCTTGCCTCAGACAACCCAAGAGAGCGAGAGCTCCAGGTACGTTTTCTGCTAACTCGCAAGGCCGATGAAGCTAATGGCCAAGAGGTGATGCTAAAACTTGAAGAAAAACATACCGGCACCTCGCATTACAAAGAGTACAAATCACTTACGTTCCAAATGCGGCGTTCTTTTACCAGTGATTTTGATTTTTAAAGGATGGACGACTCATGAACGAACTTGACCAGAAAATTACCACGAACTTCCCAGGGCTTGTTGTCCGTAAGGATCTAGTCAAGACGGTCAAGGGGAATGCGATTGTCCCTTCCTATGTGCTCGAATATTTACTGGGCCAGTATTGTGCAACCAGCGATGAAGCCTCCATTCAGACAGGGATTGAAACTGTCATGGAAATACTGCGGAAGCACTATGTCCACCGAAACGAAGCAGGGCTGATTCGTTCTCATATCAAGGAAAAAGGGCGCTATAAAATAATAGATAAAATCGGTGTTGCGCTAAATGATAACGTTGATGTCTACGAAGCAGAGTTTTCCAATCTTGGTATTAAAAAGGTATTGGTGGATTCCCGAACTGTGAAAGCGCATCCAAAGCTGCTGGTCAGTGGCGTGTGGTGTATTGCAGAACTGGAATACGAGTTTTCCGAAGAAAAAAACGAAAGCCCTTGGATTCTATCGTCGTTGAAACCAATTCAATTATCGCAATTTGATTTCGATGGTTATGTTGAGGCTCGTAAGCAGTTTACAACTGACGAATGGATAGATCTGCTTATTCAGAGCATTGGCTTTAATCCAGAATTGTTTGGTAAACGCAGTAAACTGACCCAGATCATAAGACTGATTCCTTTTTGCGAGCGAAATTATAACCTTATCGAACTCGGTCCCAAGGGGACAGGGAAATCACATATTTATTCCGAGTTTTCACCTCATGGTATTTTAATATCCGGCGGGGAAGTTTCAGTCCCTAAACTATTTGTGAATAATTCATCCGGCAAGATCGGCCTAGTCGGGTACTGGGATGTTGTAGCGTTTGACGAGTTTGCCGGTAAACAAAAACGGGTAGAAAAAGCACTTGTCGACATCATGAAAAACTATATGGCTAACAAGTCATTTTCTCGTGGTGTTGAGACCTATGGCGCCGAAGCATCAATGGTTTTTATCGGTAATACTCAGCACACTGTGCCATACATGCTGAAGCACTCTGATTTATTCGATGAGTTACCAGACAAGTTTTATGACTCCGCCTTTCTTGATCGGATTCATTGCTATATCCCCGGCTGGGAAGTTGACATCATTCGTGGCGAAATGTTTTCCAAAAATTATGGGTTCGTTGTAGATTATCTTGCTGAAATTCTTCGGGCAATGCGAAACCACGACTATTCAGACAAGTATAAGGAGCATTTCTCATTGTCTTCTGATTTATCTACCAGGGACAGGGACGGAATAAATAAGACTTTTTCCGGGCTGATGAAAATTCTATATCCGCAAGGTGTGGCTTCTAAAGATGAAATTGAGGAAATTCTGAAATTCGCCATTGAAGGCCGTAAGCGTGTCAAAGACCAGTTGATGCGTATTGATTCAACATATCCCAATGTATCATTCACTTACTTAGATCACTCTGGTCAGGCTTCGTCTGTTAGGACTCTTGAAGAAGAGGAATATCCGCATTACTACCATAAAACAGGGCCTGAAACAGAGGAAGCTATGGTTGAAACTGACAGTAGCTCGCAAGAATTGCCACAATCAATACAAAGTGTTCCCGAATCCATTGCGAAGGAGCAACATCTGACCTTTCAGGAAAACCAGAAGGGAATATCTTTTGATGCCTTGTTTGGCCCTTATTTAAAAGGCGCAAGCAAGATAACTATTACCGACCCCTATATCCGCATGCATTACCAGATACGCAATTTTATGGAGTTCCTCGAAACGGTAGTGAAATACAAACCACAGGATGAAGAAGTTACCGTTCATTTGGTGACGTCAGAAGAAGATTTTAAAGCTGAACAGCAGCAAGAAAGTTTTGAAAAAATTAAGGAATCCTGCAGTGCGGTGGGTATTGATTTTACTTGGGAGTTTGATGGAGCCGGGAGCATTCATGCCCGCCACATAGTGACTGACCACGGCTGGAAAATTCTGCTGGATCGTGGCCTTGATGTCTTCCAGCATTATGAAATGAATGAAGCGTTTACTTTTGCTAATCGTCTTCAGCAATACAGACCCTGTAAGGCTTTTGAGGTGACGTATATTAAGATTGAAATGGACTCAATTAACAGGGCAGTCTAATGATTGAAAGTATTCACATTCAAAATGAAGCAAGTTATGGAAGTCCATGCCAGACATTAAGGAATCTTTCTAAATTTAATTTTATTTTTGGCTCCAATGGGACAGGTAAAACTACAATTTCGCGAATTATTGCAAATGAATCCGCAATTTCTGGTTGTCAATTAGTTTGGCAAAATGGCATTAGCTTGGAAACTCTTGTTTATAATCGTGATTTTGTACAAAAAAACTTCAATCCATCCTCGGAGCTGAAGGGTATTTTTACCTTGGGAGAGAAAGATAACGATGTTCTGAGCAAAATTAATGAAGCAAAAGTAAAACTAAATCAGTTAAAAGAGGATGGAATAAGGCTAAAAAACACCCTCGAAGGTGAAGATGGAGCGGGTGGAAAAAAAGCTGAACTCAAGGAATTGGAACTAAATTTTGAAGAAAAATGTTGGCAAGTAAAGCTGAGGCATGACGACAAATTCCAAGGGGCATTTGTTGGTGTTCGGGGAAAAAAGGCTGCGTTTAAAACTAAGCTAATTACTGAAGCAACAAATAACTCTGCTGAATTTAAAAAAATTGATGATCTTGAGGATAGAGCTGAAACAGTTTTTGGGGAGACACCACTTGCAGAAGACACAATTCTCCTTCCAAATTATGAATCTTTACTAAGTCTGGAGTCTGATCCAATCCTAAAGAAAAAAGTAATAGGTAAGGAAGATGTTGATATAGCGGCTATGATTCAAAAGCTCGGTAACAGTGACTGGGTTAAGCAAGGCAAGGTTTTTTATGAGGTTAACGATAACGTTTGCCCGTTTTGTCAGAAGACCATTGAATCTTCATTTTCTGAAAGCTTGACTGACTACTTTGATGAAGCGTTTGATAAAGATGAAGCCGCAATTAAAACACTTCTAATCAATTACAAAACTAAGAGTGAAGACGTACAGCTGATCTTGAAAGCTATAATGGAAACTCCATCAAAGTTTCTTGATGTGGAAAAATTAAAAGTAGAAAGAGAACTGTTGGATTCTAAAATTAGTTATAACTTACAGCAAATCTATAAAAAACAAGCATCATCAAGTCAAATTATTGAGCTTGAGTCTCTCAATAACCTACTGGCTGAAATTAACAATCTTATTGTTTCAGCGAATAATTCTATTAGAGAACACAACAAAACCGTTTCCAATCTTGCACAAGAAAAAAAGATCCTAACTGCTCAAGTATGGAAATTTTTGCTTGAAAATGAAATTAAAGAAGAACTTGCTAACTATCTTTCGAAAAAGAATGGATTAGAGAAAGCTATTGAAAGCTTGACAAAGCAAAAAGAAGACAAGTTAGATGAATATAAAAACCAAAATAAAGAAATAAAGATCCTTGAGAAAAATACCACCAGTATTCAACCAACTATTGACGGGATAAATGATATTTTAAAATCTTTTGGCTTTACCGGATTCTCATTGGCAAAATCAGAGCAGGATAGATTTTATAAGATACAGCGGCCCGATGGAACGGACGCAAAAGAGACGTTAAGCGAAGGTGAAAAAACTTTTATAACGTTTCTTTATTTCTATTATCTCTTAAAGGGCAGTGAGTCTGAAACCGGCATGACAACTGACCGAGTAGTTGTTCTTGATGACCCAGTTTCAAGTCTTGATAGTGATGTTCTTTTCCTCGTTAGCAGTCTCATTAAAGGGTTATTTGATGAAGTTAGAAATAATCATGGTCATATAAAGCAAGTTTTTGTGATGACGCATAATGTGTATTTTCATAAAGAGGTTACTTTCAATCCTAAACGGAGTGATACAGCTTTAAAAGATGAGACATTTTGGACGGTGAGAAAATCAAACCAGCTCTCAAAAATCAACAAGCACGATACAAACCCGATTAAAACATCTTACGAGTTACTATGGATTGAAGTGAAAAATATTGATCGTTCTAATCTTTCAATTCAAAACACGCTAAGAAGAATTCTTGAAAATTATTTCAAAATACTCGGAAATATTGATACTGATAGCATTTGTAGGCTTTTTGACGGGAATGAAAAGCTGATATGTAAATCGCTATTTTCATGGGTTAATGATGGCTCGCATTTTGCGCAGGATGACCTATATGTTTCGATTGATGAATCGGCCATTGATAATTACTTAAGAGTTTTTCAACAAATTTTCATTAAAACAAAGCATGAAGCCCACTATGAAATGATGATGGGGGAGCCGCTACGAGAAATTGACATGATAACCCCCACATGAAAATCCTACACACCTCAGACTGGCACATAGGGCGAACCCTTTACGGGCGAAAACGCTATGAAGAATTCGAAGCCTTCCTTAACTGGTTAATAGATACCATCCGGCAAGAACAAATCGACGCGCTTCTAATTGCAGGGGATGTTTTTGACACCAGTACACCAAGCAATCGGGCACAGGAACTCTACTATAGGTTCTTGTGCCGAGTGGCAACTTCAGCTTGTCGGCATGTTGTTGTGATTGCCGGTAATCATGATTCTCCTACATTTCTAAATGCCCCTAAGGAACTTCTGCGTGCTCTTGATGTTCATGTTATCGGATCGAGCACTGAGAGTGCAGGGGATGAAGTTCTATTGCTGCAGAATCATGATGGTTGCCCAGAACTTATCGTTTGTGCAGTGCCTTATCTAAGGGATCGTGACATTCGAGTGGCAGAAGTCGGTGAAAGTATCGATGACAAAGAACGAAAGTTAATCGAAGGTATCCGCGCACATTATTTTGAGGTGTGCGAATTGGCCGAACAAAAACGTAATACCTTGGATGTCGAAATTCCTATCATCGCTATGGGGCATCTTTTTACTGCCGGTGGCCAAACAATTGATGGGGATGGCGTCAGGGAACTTTATGTCGGATCGCTTGCCCATGTGACGTCAGGAATTTTCCCAGAATGCATTGATTATCTTGCTTTGGGGCATCTCCACGTTCCCCAGTTAGTCAATGGCTCTAATGTCATGCGCTATAGTGGCTCGCCATTACCGATGGGCTTTGGTGAAGCCAAGCAGGAAAAAAGTGTCTGTTTGGTGGAGTTTACTGGCAAGCATGCAAAAGTGGAACTCCTCAAAGTTCCAGTTTTTAAGAGGCTTGAGCGTATCCGGGGTGCATGGGATGAAATTGCTGCTCGGTTACTTGAAATTTCTGCATCGCAAAGCGATGCTTGGTTGGAAATCGTGTATGAGGGCGAGGACGTCGCTGGCGACCTGCGAGAACGGGTGGAAGAAATAAGCGCAGGGGCGTTGATGGAAGTCCTGCGCATTAAAAATAACCGGGTCATCGACCGTGTGCTCAGTCGAAGCCATGATCAGGAAAAGCTTGATGATTTAAACGTCAACGATGTGTTTGAGCGCTGCTTGGTAATGCATGGTGTATCAGAAGATCAGCGCCCTGAGCTGTTGCGTGCCTACCAAGAGACGATCAATTCCCTTTACGAAGAAGATCTCCTAGCGCAATAACGAGGTAATGGAATGCGAATACTACAGGTACGTTTTAAAAATTTAAATTCACTGGTTGGTGAATGGGAAATTGATCTATCTCACCCAGCCTTTGCATCGGATGGCATTTTTGCTATCACTGGTCCAACCGGGGCAGGTAAAACCACAATACTTGATGCTATCTGTTTGGCGTTATACGGACGAACGCCTCGTCTTAACAAGGTCACTAAGAGCGGTAACGAAATCATGTCCAGGCAAACTGGCGAGTGTTTTGCCGAAGTGACATTTGAAACCCAATCCGGCCGCTTCCGTTGTCACTGGAGTCAGCACCGATCACGAAAGAAGCCGGGTGGTGAGCTGCAGGGCCCCAAACATGAAATTGCGGATGCCGATTCTGGTCAACTCTTCGAGACTAAAATACGAGGTGTTGCCGAGCAGATAGAAACGGCTACCGGCATGGATTTCGACCGTTTTACCCGTTCTATGCTACTGGCTCAAGGAGGCTTTGCGGTATTTCTCCAGGCAGCTGCGGATGATCGTGCTCCCATTCTGGAACAAATCACCGGCACCGAAATTTATAGCCTGATTTCCATTCGAGTTCATGAACGTCGCGCTGATGAGCGCAAGAAACAAGACATTCTCCAATCCGAGTTTGCCGGCATGCAATTGCTGAGTGAAGAAGATGAACAGAATTTTAAAATAACCCTAAGCCAGAAAATAGATTATGAAATCGACCTAAACAAACAGTTAACCCAGAAAAATCAGGCAATAGCCTGGCTGGATGGCATTGGACACCTTGAAAATGAGTTGGTCATTCTTGATGAACAGAAACTGGATTTGCTGGCTCGCCAGGAAGTGTTTAAGCCTGAACTTGAAAAACTTGAACGGGCTAGAAAGGCTCTGGAATTGGCCGGTGAATACGCCCAGCTTTGCACGTTGCGTCGTGAGCAGGAGGTTGACGATCGAAATCATCGCGAATGTTTGCTAGCACTTCCAGGACAGGAGTCAGAAGTCAAACTTGTCGAGGAAGCAGTGAAGCTAACCAGCGACAATTTGGCACAGAAGAGAACCGAACGACAGCAGGCTCAGCTTGTGATTCGAAAGGTTAGGGAGCTAGATCTCAAACTACGGGAAAAAGAGGCACCAATCAAAGTGGCAGGGGACGTTATTGCAGAGAATCAGAAAGCACATGATGTCCTGGTTGCCAAGAATAATGAAGACTTGAATATTCTCAAAGCACAGACAATTGCTTTTGATGAGGTCGTGCAACTTCTATCAAAAACCCAGGTTGATGAAGGGCTCATCGCACACCTTACCGGAATTCTAAGTAGATTCGATACGCTCCGTGAACTTGATGGCAAGCTTCGTGATAAAACCTTGGCGCTTAGTAGTGTTGAGACTGAAATGATCGCGACAGCCAAAACTTGGGACGATTATTCAACAAAACTGGGGGACCAGAAACAAGAGCTTGTTGTCGCCCAAGATGCGCTTGGTCAACAGCAGCTCGCACTGAAGAATACATTGTCAGGGCGAGAAGCTACGGATTGGCGAAATACTCTCGCGGAACGTAAAGATAGAAAAGCATTTCTGGAAAAAGTCAGCGAATCGGTTAAGTCACTAAATGACGCGAGGCGTATTCTAAGCCAACTCAATATCCGCAATGAAACACTGACTGCGGATAGGGCAAGTGTAACTCAACAAATCAAGGAACAAGCTGAAAAACAAGCAGTCCTTGAACGGGAAATGCATCTTCTTGAAACGCAGCTTTCATTGCTCAAGAAAATCCAGGACTTTGAAGAGGCGCGGCATCAACTTCAGGATGGCGAATCATGTCCTCTGTGTGGAGCAAAAGACCATCCATTCGCTGCAGGAAATATACCGGTTCCTGATGAAACTTCAGTAACGCTTACTCGTGTTAGAGCTGATCTTAAACAAGCCAATGAGGTACTTTCCAGCTCAATGATTAAACAGGCTGAAATCCTAAAAGATTTAGAACAATTGGGGAATCAGCAACAAGCGTGTATGGATGAAATCACTATTCAAGACGGTCGAATTAAAGAGGGTTTCTCAGGGCTTTTCATTGTCGTTCCAGACACTGATCTGGCTGAAGTCTTACAGGGCTTAAAACAAGAGAACGACGACTATCTTGAAACAACATTGATGGCTGTTCAGGCCATTGATGGTCATGACAAACAGATAGCTACTCTGCGTGATTCTTTAGAAAAGACAAGGGAAATTGTGGGGCAGTTGGAAAGAGATACGCAATCAGCAGCTCACAAGAAGGAGTCTGCAGAACACTCTGTCGATCGGTCGAAACTTGAACTAGCAGTGCTTGCAGCCCAATTTCAAAAAACACAAGATGATGAACTTAACGAAATCTCTCAGTACGGCGTCAAAAGTTTGCCTATAGATTCGTTGGATCAAGTTCAACTTGGCTTGACCACACGTCGCGATCAGTGGCTGACTCGACAAAAGCAAAGGCTTGAGCTTGAAAAGTATATTTCAACTCTGACGCTCCAAACACAGCATCAAACTGAGCAAATCAGAAAATCTGAAACCGATCTGAAAAATCAGCTTGATGGTCTAAGTAACTTGATGCGTGAGCAAAACGTCTTAACCCTTGAGCGACAAGAGCTATTTGGTGATAAGAATACTGACAATGAGGAAGCCCGTTACTCTAAGGACATTGAGGAAGCGGAGAATAATTTGGAAACTACACGTCAGAAGCTCAATTCTGCGAGCCAGGAACTTAGCAACCTAAAAAGCAGAATTGAAACCCTTGAGAAATCAATAGCTAGCCGTGTCGAACAATCAAGACTTGAGCAAGAGACATTCCAGGTCAGCCTGGGTAAGTTTGGCTTTGCTGATGAAGCCTGTTATCTTGCTGCCCGCTTGCCAGAAGACGAGCGCAACAACTTGACGCTAAAAGCTGAGCAACTGGCTACCGAACATACTGAGTTGAATGCTAGGAGCTGCGATAAAGCTGCTCTTCTGGAAGCAGAACGACTAAAACAGGTAACAGACCAGCCCCGAGCTCAGATAGCGCAAGAATTGGATACTCTTATCAGTGACCTGAAGGTTCTTCAACAGGAAGTTGGCGGGATTCAACAAAAATTAATCGACTACGACAGCTTGAGATTAAAACAACAAGAACGTGCTAAAGCAATAGACGCGCAAAAACGTGAATGCTCCCGCTGGGATAACCTTCATGAACTTATCGGTTCCGGCGACGGTAAAAAGTATCGAAACTTTGCGCAGGGGCTAACGTTTGAAATGATGATTGGTCATGCCAACAGGCAACTACAGAAAATGACAGATCGTTATCTTTTGACCCGCGATGATCATCAGCCTCTTGAACTAAACGTGGTCGATAATTACCAGGCTGGTGAAATTCGGTCGACTAAAAATCTTTCAGGTGGAGAAAGTTTTATTGTTAGTTTGTCATTGGCACTTGGGTTATCGCACATGGCGAGTAGAAACGTCAGGGTTGACTCACTTTTTTTGGATGAGGGGTTTGGAACTTTAGATGAAGAGGCACTTGATACAGCTTTAGAGACGCTAGCAGGGCTACAACAGGATGGTAAGCTGATTGGTGTCATTTCCCATGTTTCCGCTCTCAAGGAGCGTATCAGCACCCAAATACAGATCACCCCTCAGACTGGTGGAAGAAGTGTGATTAGTGGCCCTGGATGTTTCAAGTTGAATTAGAAAGTATACAAGCGCCGTTTTCCAGTGTGTATTGGTTATTCACACCTGGTGAATGACCAGGTAGCAAATATATTGTAATGATATTCAACCATATAAATCAAATAATTTAACATAATTAGGATTATGCGAATTTGTTATGTTAGCGCAATTTAGTCATGTCCTGTTTTAGCAAAATAGAAATGTCCTATCTAGCGTAATTTAACGACTGGTTAATTGACTCAGTGGGCTTATGTTA